>Ga0206987_1067_pt3 | contig 19334 bp, 20 predicted proteins | sample Alteio_BWMinCont_11_FD_153281 | JGI IMG/M metagenome (GOLD analysis project Ga0206987, IMG submission 153281) | Enriched cells from forest soil in Barre Woods Harvard Forest LTER site, Petersham, Massachusetts, United States -... | ecosystem: Environmental > Terrestrial > Soil > Temperate forest >... | reverse complement strand
TGAGCACGCTACCCCCTCATCTCGCTGGTACTCCGCTGAGTTCATGCTCGACGACGAGGGCTACAGCCGCTTCTTCGCTTACATGAACCTCTTTGTTGCCTCGATGGTGACGTTGCTGTTGGGCAACAACCTGCTTTTACTTTTTCTTGGCTGGGAAGGCGTGGGACTCTGCAGTTATCTTCTCATCGGGTTCTGGTACACTGACCCGGCAAACGGCCTGGCAGCGCGTAAGGCCTTTATTGTGACACGCGTGGGCGATACTGCGCTGATCGTCGGCCTCTTCCTGATGTATACCCATCTCCACACACTCGATATCCAGGAATTGATGCGCCGGGCGTCCCAGCATTGGGCGGGGGGCTCCGACTTGGCTGTCGCGGCTGGACTGCTCCTCCTGGGCGGTGCCGTCGGGAAATCCGCACAGCTCCCCCTTCAGACGTGGTTACCCGACGCGATGGCGGGCCCCACCCCCACCAGTGCACTGATTCATGCGGCCACAATGGTCACGGCGGGTGTCTATCTCATTGCCCGCACGCACGTGCTCTACAGCCTTGCCCCCGCAGCCCAGGAAGCAGTGGCCATCGTCGGCATCGCTACGCTGCTTTTGGCGGGATTCAGCGCCCTTACCCAGTGGGATATCAAGCGCGTGCTGGCGTACTCGACCATCAGCCAAATTGGATACATGTTCCTGGCGCTGGGAGTAGGGGCATGGTCCGCCGCCATTTTCCACTTCATGACTCACGCTTTCTTTAAGGCTCTCCTCTTCCTTTCAGCAGGGATCGTCACCAATGCCCTCCACAACGAGCACAACATGTTCAAAATGGGAGGCCTCCGCAAGGAGCTGCCGGTCGCGTTCTGGACTTTCTTGATTGGAGGTTGCTCGCTGGCCGGACTTCCGCTGATCACTGCCGGTTTCTACAGTAAGGGCCTGATTATCTGGCAAGCGCGTGCTGCCGCCTCTGGCGGTACGGCCTTGTGGGCTCTGTCCATCGGCGGGGTGTTGCTGACCTCGCTTTACACCTTCCGGCTCATTTTCCTGGTGTTCTTCGGTGATCCCAAAAGTCGCGTCAGCCGGAAGCCTGGCTACGCGATGAAGGTCCCGGTTATTGTTCTTAGCGTCTTGTCCATATTGGGCGGATTTGTTGACACACCTTGGTTTCTTGGCAATGTGCACCGGTTTTCGGACTTCCTGCAAACCAGCTTGCCTCCACCCGTAGAGGGTCAGATCCACGGAGTGAGCGAGTTGGGGTCTGAAGGGTTCGTGGGCCTGGCCTTCGCCATCGGTCTCTACCTCTCATACCTCTTTTTCTTGCGAAGGAGGAATCTTGCGGAGGCGCTAACCGCGCGTCCATTGGGCAAGGCGTTGCATCAGTTCTGGTTTGCCGACTGGGGGATGGACTGGCTCTACGACAAGCTCTTCGTTCAGCCCGTTCTCTGGTTCGCGCGCGTCGATAAGCGGGATTTCATCGACCTTCTCTACACCGGCATTGCCCGGCTGAGCGAGCTTTTCTACCGGGCAGTCCGAACGACGGAGACGGGCCGAGTGCGGTGGTACGCCGCAGGTATTGTGTTTGGGTCGGTAGTATTTGCCGCGATTGTGTTGTTCTTATGATTCTAGTTTGGCTCATCGTCATTTTGCTCGTCGCCGGTATTCTGGCGTGGTGGACTGCGCGCTGGAGCACTCAACTGCCGCGCTGGATTTCCCTGGTCGGCGCTTCAATCGATTTCATTCTCGCGTGTGCCCTCTGGGCCCGGCACCCTGCTCAGATCCAGTTTCTCCCCCAGAACACCTGGTTCGATCAGGTGGACTGGATTTGGATCCCTCAACTCGGCATCCATTTCCACCTGGCGGTTGATGGCTTGAGCCTGCTTCTGCTATTGCTCACTTTCCTGCTGGGGATCATGTCGGTCTTGACTTCGTGGAGGGAGATTCAACACGGCATAGGGTTCTTTCACTTCAACCTGATGTCGATCCTGGCCGGGATTACCGGCGTATTCCTCGCCATGGATTTATTCCTCTTCTATTTCTCGTGGGAACTGATGCTGGTTCCCATGTATTTCCTGATTGCCGTTTGGGGCCACGAACGTCGTGTTTATGCCGCCGTGAAATTCTTCATCTTCACTCAATTGAGCGGCCTACTGATGCTGATCGCGATTCTGGCGCTGTACTTCATTCACCATCGGGTCACAGGGGTCTACACGTTCGAATATGAGGCACTCCTCGGTACTCCCCTCACGCCGCATACCGCGCTTCTTCTCATGCTGGGCTTTTTCGTGGCTTTCGCAGTGAAATTGCCCATGGTGCCGCTCCATACCTGGCTAGCCGATGCTCACACCGAAGCGCCCACCGCCGGCAGCCTGATCCTGGCAGGCCTATTGCTCAAGACCGGCGCTTACGGACTATTGCGGTTTGTCATGCCACTCTTTCCCGATGCCGCCCGCGCGTTTGCCCCCGTCGCCATGACCTTGGCGGTGATCGGAATCGTCTACGGCGCTGTCCTGGCTTTTGCTCAGACCGACCTGAAACGACTGGTGGCCTATACGAGCATTAGTCACCTGGGATTCGTTCTGCTCGGCATTTTCGCCTGGAACGAATGGGCTTTGCAGGGCGCGGTGATGGTAATGCTTTGCCACGGGATCAGCACTGGGGCTCTCTTCATCCTGGTGGGCCAACTCCAGGAGCGAACGCACACGCGGGAGGTGGACCGCTTGGGCGGCTTGTGGGCGACCATTCCAAGACTGAGTGGCGTAGGGCTCTTTTTCGCGCTGGCCTCCATGGGCCTGCCAGGTCTGGGCGATTTCATCGGGGAGTTTCTGGTTTTACTGGGGACCTACCCAGCTCACCTCTGGCTTACGGTGGTCGCAGCCTTCGGAATTCTGGCTTCCACTTTCTTCGCCTTGCGATTCGTTCAGCGGGCGTTTCACGGGCCCAACATCCACAAATGGTCGATTCCGGACCTTTTCGCTCGGGAGGTCATCATCCTCGCACCGATGATGGCGCTCCTTGTATGGTTGGGCCTCTACCCTCAACCTGTGTTCAATACTTTCCGGCCGGCGATGAACAGGCTGCAACAATACACAAACACGAAGCCCCAGTCGGTCTCCTCCGGCGACACGGTCCGGCTTCTGCGGCCCGCCGCCGAGCGCTCGGCCCTGACAGGCGGGAGATGAAGGATGAACGCGACGGACCTGTTTGCCCTGTTGCCGCTGCTGTTACTCGCCGGAACGCCGGTGGTCGTCATGGTGGCCATTACGGTCCGCCGTAGCCACCTCCTCACCCTGGGGCTGACCCTGATGGGACTGGCCGCTTCGTTTATCTCCCTGTGGGTGGTTGCGCCGCTGACGCCTCGCCAGGTCACTCCCCTGCTGATCCTGGATCGGTACGCTCTTTTCTATATCGGACTTACGATCGCGGCTACCTTCGCGGTGGCGCTTCTCTCGTTCGGCTACCTCGAAATTCAGGCCGTCGACCGCGAGGAGTTCTACGTTCTGTTGCTGGTGGCAGCGCTCGGTTCGTCGGTCTTGGTGGCCAGCAGCCACTTCGCCTCCTTCTTTTTGGGGTTGGAGATTCTCAGCGTCAGTTTGTATTCGTTGAACGCCTATCTTCGAACCCGCGCGCGTCCTCTGGAGGCAGGCATCAAGTATTTGATTCTCGCTGCCTCCTCGGCTGCCTTCCTGCTGTTTGGAATGGCGCTGATCTATTCCCAAATGGGGACGATGGGATTCTTGAGCATTCGGACGCTCCTAGCAAGCGGCGCAAACTTAGACCGCGCAGTTCTCCTTATGGGTACTGCACTGATGATTACAGGCTTCGGGTTCAAATTAGCCCTCGTGCCGTTCCACCTCTGGACACCGGACATTTACGAGGGTGCCCCGGCGCCCGTCGCTGCTTTCGTCGCGACGGTTTCAAAGGGTGCGATGTTTGCACTCTTGCTTCGTTATTTCTACCACTCAGGGTCTTACTCTCTGGGTGCAATTCCCCTTGTCTTCAGCATTATTGCGATTTCCTCAATGATCGTCGGGAATCTACTGGCGTTGTTTCAGGACAACATCAAGCGCCTTTTGGCATACTCCTCGATCGCGCACATGGGCTATCTCCTTGTGGCTTTCGAAGCCGGTGGAGGCAGAGCGGCAGAGGCAGTGGCATTTTATCTTACTGCCTACTTCATCACCATGCTCGGGGCGTTCGGAGTCGTAACCTTAATGTCCACACGGGAACGGGAGGCCGATCGTCTGCAGGATTATCGCGGCCTGTTCTGGCGCCGCCCCGCGCTGGCACTCATATTCACCGCGACGCTTCTTTCCCTGGCAGGAATCCCTCTCACAGCGGGGTTCGTAGGGAAGTTCTATATCCTCACCAGTGGGGTTTCATCTGCGTTGTGGTTGCTGGTCATTATCCTGGTTGTGACCAGTGTTTTTGGGCTCTTCTATTATCTACGCGTTGTGGCGACGTTATTTGCAGAGACGGCGGAAAACGCAGAAGGCTTCGTACCGGCGGTACCTTCGCTTCGGCAGGCGGCGGGTTACGTTCTGGTCGTCCTTTCAATTCTGCTGATCGGTTTAGGGGTGTACCCCGGGCCTCTTCTGAACGCTATCGAGAGAGCCGTGGCAAGTCTTATGTAAAAGTCTGCACGTTGGAGAGTGTCGCAATGTTTTCGCTCGCAAAGATTCTCTTTCCCGTCGATTATTCCGAACACTCACTTGGCATGGCTCGCTACGCCATTCCGTTGGCGGAACATTTCAGGTCGGAGATTACCTTGCTCCATGTTTTGGAGCCACACTACGAGCTGGAGCGAGTGACCGAAGATCGGCGGCCGTTGCGAGAGCTTCTTGCCGACCGGCGCGAACAAGCCCAGCAGCGAGTGCGAGCCATCCTCAGCGCGGAGCTTCATGGTGTGCCCGTCAAGCGAACCGTCCTCGAGGGTGACGCAGCGCAAAAAATTGTGGAGTATGCCGGTTCGAAGAAATGCAGTTTGATCCTGATGTCGTCCAAAGGCCGTGGCTTTTTTCGGCGGCTACTCCTCGGCTCAATTACTGCGAAGGTCTTGCACGACGCCGCGTGCCCTATTTGGACGGGAATCCATTCGATCGACGTTCCTCCCGAAGAGACCATCCGATATCGTCGCGTTCTCTGCGCGATCGATCTCACGCTGCACAGTGCGAAAACACTCGATTGGGCTTCCCAGTTCGCCGCGGAGTTCAAGGCCAGGTTATCGGTGGTTCATATCCTTCCCCGTCTCGACGTGCCGGGCGAAGAATATTTCTCCCGAAGATGGAGAAGGCGTGTCATTGACCGTGCGGAAAATGAAATCGAAAAGCTCCAGCGAAAAGTCGGAAGTGAGGGAGAGGTTAAATTGGAGGCGGGGGATGTATCGCAGGGTGTGTGCGCCCTGGCGAAACGCTTCCGTGCTGACCTGCTTGTTGTCGGGCGTGGGAAAGGCTCTGGCGCAACCGGCCGTTTTCCGGCCACAGCCTACGCCATCATTCGGCAGGCGTCCTGCCCGGTAGTCAGCGTGTAGGGGTTGGGGGCAGCGTGGCAGTGACCGAACAAAGAGGACGGGAACGTCTTCGTTGGCGGTCTTACGGATGAGAAGGAGCTTGGAGCGTTCCCATAGCGAGATCTCGGCTCGTAACCTGAGCGCCAGCAATTCCTGGGAGGTAATTTATGACTGCATCGGATATGGACTCAACAGCCAACGCCTTGGTGGCTCCAGGCAAAGGCATCTTAGCGGCTGACGAGAGTCTTCCCACCATCGAAAAACGGTTCAAGAGTATCAGTATTCCGTCAACTGAGGAGAACCGGAGTGCCTACCGGGAATTGCTCTTTACGACACCCGGCATTGGAGAATCTATCAGCGGCGTAATCCTGTTTGACGAGACGATCCGGCAACAAACCATCAACGGTATCCCCATGCGCGAAGCGCTGAAGAAGCAGGGGATAATTCCCGGGATCAAGGTGGACAAGGGGGCAAAGGACTTTGCCCTTTTTCCGGGAGAAAAGATTACCGAGGGATTGGATGGCCTTCGCGGCCGGCTCGCAGAATACCGAGAACTCGGAGCACGCTTCACCAAGTGGCGGGCGGTAATCACGATTGGCGAAGGTATTCCGACCCGCCCGTGTATCCTGGCAAACGCGCATGCTCTTGCCCGCTTCGCCGCGCTGAGCCAGGAAGCTGGATTGGTGCCCATCGTTGAACCTGAGGTGTTAATGGATGGCGACCACACAATCAAGCGCTGCGAAGAAATCACCGGAGAAGTGTTGAAAAGCGTATTTGAGGTGCTATCTGACTACCGTGTCGTCCTGGAGAGGATGCTTCTCAAACCCAATATGGTAGTTCCCGGTGAGAAGTGTCCAGAACAAGTCGGTGTTGATCGGGTGGCTGAAACCACCGTGCGGTGTCTGCGCCGATACGTGCCCAGCGCAGTGCCTGGAATCGTTTTTCTTTCCGGTGGGCAAGGTGAGGTCCAAGCAACGGAACACCTTAACACCATTAACATCCTGAAGGATGCTCCCTGGAAGCTGAGTTTTTCGTTCGGACGGGCGCTGCAGGCCTCGGCACTCAGCGCATGGAGAGGTGTTGCAGCTAATGTTCCAGCGGCTCAGAATGCCTTCCACCATCGTGCCAAATGCAACAGCCTCGCTCGCAATGGCAAGTACAGTAAAGAAAAAGAAAAGGAATCTCCTTGATTGCACATCTGTATACATTGCGCCGATGAAGCGCTGCGGGAGGTTCGCTCCCCAGAACGGGTTTTCCGTTCGGCGGATTCCGAGAGAACAGCTTGCCTGGTGAGCGCTACCTACCAGGTTTGAGAACGCGGGTGTTTCGGTTGGACGATCTCACATTCTTCCTTAAGCCGCTGCCGCCATTTCGACTGGACCTTTCCGTCTGGGTCTTGCGGAGGCGCCCGGAAAACGCAATTGACCGTTGGGATGGTCAAACCTATCAACGGGTCCATGTCATGGGCGATAAGCTCCTGATGGTTGCTGTCCAGCAAGCAGGCTCGGCGGACACGCCACGTCTGCGAATTACGGCTTCTGGCAGGGAGGTGCCTCCCAACACGAGAACATGGTTAGCAAAAGCTCTCAGACGATTGATGGGAACGCAAATCGACCTTGCACCCTTCTACCGGCTTGCAGGTCTCGACAAGAAGCTATGGCCACTCACCAAGCGCTTCGAAGGTGTGAAGCCCCCGCGATTCGCGACAGTGTTTGAGGCGCTCATTAATGGTATTGCCTGCCAGCAGCTCAGCCTTTCGGTAGGTATCCGACTGCTGAATCGTTTAGCGGAAGCTTTCGGTTTGGTCACCTTCGTAAACGGAGTTCCTGCCTACGCCTTCCCTCGGCCGCAAGACCTGGCGCGGCTGAAACCAGGAGATTTCCGAAAGCTGGGGCTCAATCGCCAGAAGGCCCGCGCAATCATCGAGTTGAGCATTGCAGTGGTTAAAGATAGGCTGAATCTTGAAAGCCTGGAAGGCCTGAACGATGAACAAGTCGTGGAGCGTTTATGTGAACTGCGCGGCGTGGGCCGATGGACGGCCGAATATGTTCTGCTGCGCGGACTGGGACGGCTGCACATCTTTCCCGGCGACGACGTAGGCGCTCGAAACCAGCTGCAGCGATGGCTGAGACTCAGGAAGCCGTTGGATTACCAGGGAGTACACCGCGTCCTTGCACCGTGGCATCCCTTCGGCGGTCTGATCTATTTTCATCTTCTGATGAGCGGACTGGATGACAAGGGGTATCTAAAGTGAACTCTCTCCGAAGTGGTATGTCAGCATCAGCGTCCAAGACCGAGGGCGAGAACATCCCGGTCCGGTAGCAATTTTAAACGTCCATCGGTTTATTCTTGCTACCCGTGGTCAAGGAACGAAACAATGTTTGGAGGTTTTGAAAACGAAAGATGGCGCCCTGCACTGTCGAACCTTCTTCGATCTTTTGGAGTCCCTGGAATTGCTCACGGCCGCGACAGACAACTTCGCCCGCCGATGCGTCGCGAATTTGCAGCCCAACCGTGAGCGCACCGGGGCTTTCGTCGAACAGTATCTGGCCATGGGAACGGGACTGGCTGCGGAAATCGGTTATGAGCGCACGGCCGCACTGGTCAAGGAAGCCTACCAAACCGGAAGAACTGTGCGCGATGTCGCTGTCGAAAAGAGCGGAATTCCTCCTCCTCGCCTGGTACAACTGCTCGACGCGATGACGCAGACCGGGAAGTGAAAGCGGAGCGCAGGCAATGCGAGCCTTACGATGATGTGTGTAATGCTCAAGAGGCTCCGCTGCAGGGAGGCGCGCCAATTGTATCCGCAGATTCATCAAATAAGATGGAGGGCCAAAGCATGACAGAGGTTGAACGTCTCGCGACGTTCGTTACACGCGCATCCTACGAGGCACTCTCAACACAAGCATGTCAAGTGCTGAAGTCGCACACCCTCGATTCTCTCGGCTGCGCCATTGGCGCGCTCGCAGGTCCGCCGATCAAATTGCTCCGAGAACACCTGGAAGAATTCGGTGGTCGCCCTCTTGCTACCATGATCGGCGATGGCCGGACCGCTCCCGACCGGGCTGCGTTCTACAACAGCGCACTTATTCGTTACTTAGATTTCAACGACAGTTTTCTTGCCAAAGGTGAGACTTGCCATCCCAGCGACAATGTTGGCGCCGTCCTGACAGCGAGTGAATATGCGGGAACAGGCGGCAAGGAATTCCTGACGGCAATGGCCGTTGCCTACCAGGTGCAGTGCCGACTCTCCGAGGTGGCACCCGTCCGCGCCAAGGGTTTTGATCACGTCACCCAGGGCGCCTACGCGGCTGCCGCAGGCGTGGCGAAGGCCCTGGGTCTGGACATGCCACAAACGGCCCACGCAATCGCCATCAGCGGCACGGCATTCAACGCGCTTCGCGTCACGCGTACTGGGCGACTCTCGCACTGGAAAGGATTGGCCTACCCGAACACTGCGTTCAGCGCTACCCATGCAGCGTTCCTGGCGAAGCGGGGAATCACTGGGCCGCTAGAAATTTTTGAAGGAAACAAGGGGTTCAAAGAGGTCATTTCGGGACCATTCTCGATCGACTGGGAACGCGAGGACCTGGAAGTCGTGCGGAGGACGATACTTAAGAAGTTTAACGCGGAGATCCACTCGCAGACAGCTTTGGAAGGTGTTTTGGAACTCCGCGCGAGACAACGCTTCCAGGCGAACGAAATCGACCGAGTTGAACTCGGCATATTCGATGTTGCCTTCAACATCATCGGTGGGGGAGAAGAAGGTGACAAGTTTTTGGTGCGCACCAAGGAGCAGGCAGACCACAGCTTGCCTTATATGGTCGCTGTAGCCTTATTGGACGGGGAAGTGGGGCCCGCCCAATAGGCACCGGAACGGATCGCTCGCCAAGACGTTCAACAATTGCTGCGTAAAATTCAGGTGCAGCCAGACACGGAGTTCAGCCGGCGTTTCCCCGATGAAATGCCGATGCGGATTCGGATCGTCCTGCGCGACGGTCGGACGATTTCTGTCGAAAAGGGTGATTATGAAGGCTTCCACACGCGCCCAATGTCGTGGGACCACGTTGTTGAGAAGTATGAACGGCTGGCAACTCCATACGCCGACACGGAATTGCGCCGTGCGATTGTCCAGGCGGTGGCTGGCCTCGAGACGATTCGTATTCGGGAATTAACCCAGCTTCTTGTGCAAGTCGGAAGGAGGAACTGAATTATGAGTGAACGGGCTTTTGCTTTCCTTCGCACCAATGAACGCCAAATCAAACCCCGCACGCGGGGCATCACGGAGATTCGTGGTCCTTACTATACGCCCATGGGGAAACGGTACCTTGAGGATATCCTGGAGACCATGGGGAATTATGTGGACAGCCTCAAGTATGCGGGGGGCTCTTTTTCGCTCATGCCCCGTCAGGCAGTCAAAGATCTCAATGAGCTGGCCCACCACCATAACGTACTGGTGTCAACCGGCGGGTTCATTGAGTACGTGTTGACGCAAGGGCCGCAAGCCGTGGCACAGTACATCCAGGAATGCAAGGATCTGGGATTCGATATCATCGAGATCTCGAGCGGCTTTATTACCATCCCTACGGACGATTGGATGCGACTGGTAGAGAAAGTCCAAAAAGCCGGATTGAAGGCCAAACCCGAAGTTGGAATCCAGTTTGGGGCTGGAGGTGCCACCTCGGCGGCCGAACTCGAAGCCGAAGGTACTCGAGATGTCGAGTGGGCGGTCCAGCACGCGCGTCGCTTCCTGGATGCTGGAGCCTATCTGATTATGATCGAATCGGAAGGGATTACTGAGAACGTGAAGAGATGGCGTACTGACGCCGTAGCTAAAATAATCAGCGCCCTGGGTCTTGAGAAAGTGATGTTTGAAGCTGCTGATCCTGAGGTTTTCGGCTGGTATATCAAGAACTACGGTCCGGAAGTGAACCTTTTTGTGGACCATAGCCAGATCGTTCAACTCGAATGTTTACGTTCGGGTATTTGGGGCACGAAGAGTGTCTGGGGCCGCGTTCTGACCTACAAGGAATAGATCAGGCAGAATGACAGTGCTGCTGGGCCTGTGATCAACTTCTTTGTGATGAAGCATTGTAAACCCCGACGAGCCGACGCTAGCTCTTGGAGCGAAGGGCAGCCGCTTAAGAGTGAACTTGATCAAGGTGGAGAGAATAGGTCATGCCCGAGGCTGGCAACAAAAAACAGGTGTTTTCGGGAGTTCAGCCGACGGGGAAACTTCATCTCGGGAACTACATCGGAGCCCTCAGCCAATGGGTAGAGAACCAGACCCGATACGACAACATATTCTGCATCGTTGATCTCCACGCGTTAACCATCGCGGAGGCTGTCAGGCCGGCACTGCTTAGAGAAAAAACAAGAGAAGTTGCTGCGCTGTACCTTGCCTGCGGGGTGGACCCGGAGAAATCAATTGTTTTCGTCCAGTCGCACATCCCCGCACACGCAGAGCTCACTTGGATTCTTAACTGTGTGACTCCTGTGGGCTGGATTGAACGGATGACTCAATACAAGTCGAAAGCGGCGCAGGTCGAGAGTGTCAGTACGGGGCTGCTGGACTATCCGGTCCTGCAAGCGGCCGACATCCTTCTTTACAGGACCGACCTTGTACCCGTGGGTGAAGACCAGAAGCAGCACATCGAGTTGACCGCCGACATCGCACACCGCTTCAATCGTCTGTTCGGCGAGGCGTTCGTGATCCCGCAACCACTCTTGCGGGCCGAGGGGGCTCGCATCATGGGCTTCGACGATCCCATGACAAAAATGAGCAAGAGTCGGGGAGAAATTCAGAAAGGCCATGCCATAGGCCTGTTGGATTCCGCGGACACCATCCGGGAGGTGATCTTGGGAGCAGTAACGGATTCGAGTATGGAAACCCATTTTGATCACGCTTCCCCCGCCGTCAGAAACCTGTTGACGATCTACGAAGTTCTTTCCGGAAGAACGCGGCTCGAAATCGAAGCACACTTTGAAGGCAAGGGTTACAACTACCTGAAGCGCGAAGTGGCTGATGTAGTCATCAACAGATTAGCGCCTATTCGTAACCGGTATCTCGAAATCAATCGCGATCGCGCCTACCTCGAGTGCATCCTTCAACGGGGAGCGGAAAGGGCTTGGACGATTGCGGAATCCACACTCCGGCACGTCCAAGAACTAGTTGGTATTGGTCCTTGGGCATCGAGAAAGACAGACTGCCCCCCTGGCAACATCGGAAGGTAAGGGAAAAGAGGCTTGGCACTCCGATGAGCGAAGTGCCCGAAACCGTCATTGAGTTTTGCCGCGTGTCTTTCTGCGCGACAAATGCGCACCTGCTCCTTTCGGACATGAGCCTTGGCGTGCGCCGCGGCGAAACCCTCGTGCTGCTCGGCCGCAGCGGGTCCGGTAAAACTACCACGCTCAAGCTTATCACCCACATGCTGGAACCGAGCACGGGCGAAGTCCAGGTGGAAGGGCGTTCGACGCTCACGTGGGACCCCATTCGCCTGCGCCGAGGCATCGGTTATGGCATCCAGGAAGCAGGACTCTTCCCGCACTTCACGGTGGAACGCAACGTGGGCTTGGTGCCGCAACTGGAACGCTGGACGCCCGAGCGAATCCGCGGGCGGGTGCGGGAGATGCTTGAACTGGTTGGCTTGCCCCCTGAACAGTTTCTTACGCGCTACCCGCGTTAGCTTTCCGGCGGGCAGCGGCAGCGCGTGGGAGTGGCGCGGGCCTTGGCGGGTGACCCGCCGCTCCTGCTGATGGACGAGCCCTTCGGGGCGCTCGACCCTTTGACGCGGGCGGAAATCCAGCGCGAGTTTCAAACGCTCCAATTGCGCCTGAAGAAGACCATTGTCTTCGTGACCCACGACATGCGCGAAGCCTTGCTGCTGGGCACACGCATCGCGCTGCTGGAAGCGGGGAAGCTGGTCGGCGTCTTCACGCCCACTGAATTCCAACATGCTTCTGACCCCATCGTGGCTGCTTACGTTGCAGCATTCCATACAGCCGATGGGAAATCGAACCTGTGAATCGAGGTCGCGGATGGATACCCTTAACTTCTTCGTGGAAAACCAGGGCCAAACCCTTTAGCTTACACTCGAGCACCTGTGGCTGGTGGGGATCTCCATGCTGCTGGCAATAGCCACCGGCCTGCCCCTGGGAATTCTGCTGGCGCGCCGGCGGGCGTTCAGCAAACCGGTGATCGGCGCAGCCAACAACGTGCAGACCATCCCGAGTCTGGCGCTTTTCGGTTTCCTCCTACCGGTTCCTTGGCTGGGCGAGCGCGCCGACTGGCTGGCCATTACGGCGTTGATGCCCTACGCCCCGTTGCCCGTGATCCGCAATACGACACGGGAATCCTCGGGGCTAACCCCGGCGTGCGGGAAGCCTCGCCTGCCATTCTAGCCCGCTGGGGACCATGTTAGATCAGTGGCAGGATGCCCTGAGGTTTATCCGACATAACCTTCCTGTGTGCTCTGGTCGTCGAGAACATCTTTCTCTTCATACCCGGCATACCCTAACGCCGGCCGGCCGCATCCACGGTTGTCGTCGGATCCGCTCCCTCCCAGGTCACATCGGCAGTAGGCCCGTAAGTGGCAGGCACTTTCTTTCCAAGCAGTCTCAAATAGACTGTGAGCTGGGTCCGATGGTGTCCGGTATGAAGCACGCGGCGCCAAAAGATCCAGACGCGTTGCCGTTTGACGTCAAAGAACGGGACCACTTCCATCCACCAGCCCTCTGTCTTCGATGCGAAATAAGCAAGCCTCGGTAGTGCAAGCTCGAGCATCCGCCCCGTGTAATCCTCCGGAGCGGAGGATTCAGGGAGAATCTGATCAGGAGCCGGTTCCGGCGCTCCCAAAAATTCTCCGAAAAACCGCCGCTCCGAGAGCAACTGGTGTTTCATGATGTCTTCTACGGAACTTGACCGTGAGTGCGGGCGAAAGCTGAGATCTTGCGGGGTAACGTCCCGCCAGACAGAGACTACCTTGTTGGTTTCGCTGGCGTAGGTATCAAGAAGGTGCTGGAGAATGGGTGAAGAAGCGCGTGGAACCTTCGATTCCGGTATGGCGATATAAGCATAACTCATAGATATCGAACAACCTCCAAATACATCTAACGAGTAAACAGCGCGCTGCATTCCTCTTCGAGCGCGCCCGTCACCATGACAAAAGCTCTGGAATCGGCGAGCGGCTGGTGTGCGATCTCCGCCACCGCTGGAAACGCTGATAAACCTTTCGCATGATATTGGGAATCTCCGTCTTGGCCATCGTCGATCCTCCTTGCCCCCGCTGGGCATGGGACCGACGCTACCACGTCGGCATGCTTGAGTTAAGCAAGCTTACCGAAGGGACACGGCTGCCGGACGTTCCTTCGACCTTAACCGCGGAACCAGGCGGCATCGTGTCTAACACTCGCTTGAATGCCGTATTGCGCATTCGCGTGGTCCCCATCAGAGTTTCTTCATGAGGAGCGCTGGGGATGGAAAGCGTCCGCGTCTTTCCTTCGGCATCCGTCTCTGAAGGATCAAGCAAAGTCATTTCGAGAAACTGGCCGTTTTGAATGTCCATGTTAATGGCTTTTCGAACCGGAAAGCCATGGTGCCTTGCGCAACTTGCTTGCGATCTTTCAGTTTGCACATGAAACCTAGTGCCGGCGCAGCAGTGCTCATAGTTGGTCTCCTTCCGATGCGCGCCTCGATCAATTCGTCTTTTCGTTTGCTTCGGGGAACTGCTAAACCTCGTGAATCAGATCCCGGCCTCCTGGCTGAAATATTGGTAATCTTCCCGCCAGCCGCCTCGGCCCTGCCCAATGGTTTTGTAATCCTCGATGAACTCGATTGCGCGGATGTACTTCACCATCGTGAACCCAAGCTGTGTTTCAACGCGAAGTCGGAGCGGTGCTCCGTGCACAATCGGCAGCGGCTGGCCGTTCATTTCGTAGGCAAGAATCGTCTGCGGATCTTCCGCCAACTCTATGCGAATCGTGCCGTAGAAGTACCCCGGTCCTTGGGCGTGTGGCTCCGATGTGGATTTATTGTCGAACGCGTAGAAAACGATGTAGCGGGCGGTAGGAAGCGGTTGGCAAAGTCCGATGATGTAATGCAGAGATATACCACCCCACTCCGCAACGCCTGACCAGCCCTGAATGCAACAGTGCTTGGTAATTTGAGTTTGTTTCGGCATTGCCCGGAGTTCCGCCAGAGTCAGGTACAAAGGCCTTTCGACCAATCCGCTGACCTTCAGGCGGTAATTTGCGAATTGATCGCGTGCCATTGCCAAATAATTCTCCTCTTTCGGTGGCCGGCCGTTCACCCAGAAGTATGGCGAGATGTCCGCAAGTGAGTAATGCTGTGCGGAAATCTCATGGCCGAAGAGCAGCGTGCGCAACGGATCGGTGATTGACTGAGTGGCTTTCTGGACAAAGCGGGGGCGGCGACGCGAACACATGGTTGTCACGACATGGATAATCACTCCGCCGGCCAACCCGGACAGCCAGACGACCAGAGCGCGCGTTAGATGCGGGCTGTGGGTTTCCCCTAGAACAATCAGCGCCAGCTCTCTCCGAAAACCATGTAGAGCCACGATCGTGACGTGTCCGATGAAGAATACGATGAACGTGCAAAGAGCCATAAAATGCAGACTCCGTGCGCCCTGCCGCCCGTGAAAGATTTTGATGTACCACGGAAAACGGGCGGCAACGGCTGGGGACATCGCTATTCCGGTCGCGATACTGAGCGGTGCAAGCATGAATATGACTGCCGCATAGCTCAACTGCTGTAAAGCGTTATATCCTCCCGGCGTTTCCACGATGTGGAAGCTCAGATAAGCAAGCATTGCGTGCCACGCGTCCGGGACAATCTGCCAGGAAGTCGGAATCAGCCGTCGCCATTCCGGCGTGACGAAGAGCATCACCACGTATACCAAACCTGTTAGCAGCCAAGCGAAATCCGCGAGAAAGTGCCAGTGCCGTCCGAGACCTAGATTCTCGTGGCCGGGCAGGGCAATCGCGGACGGGAATGAGGCTTCCTCGTCACTCGCCGTCCAGAGTCGGTCCTTAGGTCGCTGCTTTTTCGTGAACTTGAGCCATTCGCTACCCGGGGTGCAGTGATCGTTCCAGTAAAGTCTCGGATGTGCGCTCAAGATCTCGAGACCACTCCGAACGAGAAGCGACAGGAGAAGAAAGTTGAAGAAGTGCGTCGCCCGTAGCCACAATGGATAATCAAGCGGCATCATTGATCCCATTCTCAAACCTTCGTTTGTCGATTCCCCTGTAATCTTTCTCGAAAGGCAAATCGTGTCGAAACGATCTACGCGATGGCACCACTTCCGCTTTATCGCTTGATTCGCCCGCCGCTATGATCACCGAGGGGGTACGTGATGTGATGATCTCGGACACGTGCAAAAGGAATTAGTGAATGAACCTGGGGACGTTTCAAGCTCATGATGTTTGTACCTTTCTCTTTCGGGTACGTCCCCCGAACTGCCGGCGGGTTTCGACCAAAGCTTTCTGGTCCTCCAAACCTGGGGTTTCCTGGTGCCCTTTGTTTGGGGGTTCAGCGCCAAGTGGCTTCCCATTTTTCTCGGATTGCGACCCGTAAAGGGACGCGTGCTGTTGCTGGCCGTGGCGCTGAATTCCCTGGGAGTGCTGGCGGCTTTCTTGAGCAGCACGCTAGTGGCCGGACTCTTCCTCCTCGCCGGAATCACCTTTGCCGTTCATGCCCTCGGGCTGTTTGAATTGCCCGAGCGCCTTCCCAAGGTCAGAGGCGCACATAGCAGTTTCCCGAGCTTTGTTCGGATTGCCTATGGATGGGCGTTGGTCGCCGCTGGGTTAAGTATTTGGGCTGCCTCGGTGATCAGACCGCAAGGAATCTGGGGAGCCTCGCGCCATGCGTTGACTGCTGGTTTCCTGGCTACGATGGTGTTTGCAATTGGCCAGCGAGTCCTCCCGGCCTTTGCCGGAAGGACGCTATTCAGCACCAAGCTCATGTTTGTGGCCCTGCTGCTCCTGACCGCGGGATGCCTGCTGCGCGTCAGTTCTGAAATTCTCGCTCATCAAAGTTTCTTCCCTCCCGCGTGGGAAGGGCTTCCCCTATCGGCAGTTACGGAGATGATCGCTGTATCATTGTTTGCAATAAATCTATTCCTAAGTTTTGCCAGGCGACCGCTCACCTATTGTGGAATTCAAAGCAACTCTTTGCCATTTCGGAATTCTTGACGCTCCTTACGAACACCCGTTCGTGCTCCCGCAGTTCGCGCAGCGATAGCAGGACTCGCGCGGGTCATAATGGCCCCACTTCCTTGCAACCTGGTGCGTCCGTCAGCGTCTCAGCTTCCAGAGTCCTGTCGATCCTTGCAGTCTCTACACCGCCTGGCCCAGGGCACCGCTTCTAAGCGCGCCTTGCTAATCGCCTGCCCGCATTCCGCGCAAATGCCGAATTTCTCATGCCGAATCCGCGTCAAGGCATCCTCGATGGCGCGTAAGAGTTTGCCGTCTGCCTGATGCAACCTGATTTGCATGGCTGCGTCAGTTTCGCTGGCGGCCATATCGACCGGGTCCCCGCGAGGTTCACCTGCGGTGAGAATCGAATCGACCAGACTCTTGCCGGTGGAGAGTTCTTGTCGCTTCGAGAGGAGGAGATTCTTATAGCGAAGCAGGTCGCTCTTGTTCATGGAACCCACCCTATCCCCTTCGCGTCGCGGACCTGAACGCTTGAAATCGAGACTCACCCTATCGAACCGCCACCGTGGTCTCCACCCAGAGCCTCATCCAAAAAGGGCTGGCCGAAACCCTGGGCTTGCAACAATTTGGCAGTACCCCATGTGGGCAATACAACTCTCTCAGGGCAACTCTGTGAGAATTCAACCACATCCCGCTCATTTTGGCGCGTTGGCAGTAAACTGCCGCTGGTCCGGATGCCCCTCAAAGAAGTGGAGCAGAGCCCAAAAAAAAAGCCAGAATAAGGCGAGCGCCGCGAGAGAAGGATACAATGCAGAATCCGCAACCGCGGAAATCCCTACCAATGGCGTTCGCTTAAAACCAAGGGGTGTATCAAAGAACTCTGGTATGCGTATCCGGCCAACGAGCACGAGACAACTGCCGAAACAGAATCCGCTAAGAAACATCCCTAGAATCCCAGCTACGGTTGCGATTTTGAATAGCCGCCCCCGCGATGACTCTTTCTCGTCACTCATGGGCCCTCCTGCGCCTCCTCACTCATAAGACGTTCCCCAGCACCTCGGCTTTCCATCTCAGGAAGGGGAAGCGACTGGCTGAGGCCCGAGTAAGACGGAGTTACTCGAATCCCGCCAACTGCCGGCTGAACACCTTCTCAATGCTATGTGCGACGCGGCGTCCGTCTCAATCATGAAAGCTGGCGCGAACGTTATCGCCAATCCGGGTGCCGACCACTGGCGCCGCAAGCGCTAACTCCTTGATCGAATCCTCAACACTAATCCTAAGGTCCCTCTCGCCAATATTCAAGACGTACCCGATGATCTCGCCTGCTGCGGTCGTGCGCTTGCCATCTGTCCGCAGCCGACTGATCTAGCCGGCCTCGCGTAAACCGCCCTCTTATAGATGTTCCGCCAGCACGCCATCACCCTCGCGCGGCTGACCTACCTAACTACCCTCTGTAGGTCGGCGCGATCTACAACGGGCATCCGCGTAGCTTTATTCAGCAGTATTTTTGTAATCGTGTCAAAACCGCTTTCGTTGGTCTAGGCCACGACGAGCGAGTGCCGGCATCGAGAACAGGCAGTTCTCCCCAGCAGCCGTTCTCGATCGCACAGAGAATGTTACTTACTGTCACATTATAATCCGAGGGAGGCAGCATGGCGAGTGACGCCTTCCTCTTTCGCAGTGCATCAGGGTTCCGGTGACCGCTTTCTATTTAGGCCGGGCTGAGCCGCGATTCAGGCGGACGGTTCGGATACTGATCTCGCGGTTGAACTGAGACGCGTCTTCCAGGCGCTGGCGGTGAGCAGAAAGTAAATCGCTTCGCGTGAGCCAGCCTATGACCTTGCGGGTGTCGTCGCGAGCGACCACCGGTAGCCGCCCAACGCCTTCGGCTATCATGTGGTCCGCAGCTTCGCGAAGAGAATTGTCCTCGAACACAATCGCCGGGGGACGCTTGATAATTCCCCGCAGTTGCGAGTTTTCGGATTCCTCGGTGTTGAAAATATCGCGTCTGGTGACCACCCCCACGAGATTGCTTTCGCGATCGTGTACAGGAAATCCCTGGTGCCCGGTTCCCGGTGCTCGCGACCCAAACCATGCACGAATACTGGCCAGCGTATCGTCGGCCGCAAGAGCCACCACTTCTTTTGTCGCAGCGTCCTTCACGAGCACTTGGTCAAGATAATCTGCGGTGTATTCGGCGATCACCCGAGCGCCGCGCCGCGCAATCTTCTCCGTCATGATAGTGTTGCGCATCATGAGCGACGAAATAAGAAACGCTGCCGTGCAGCCTCCGAGCAGTGGCAGCAGGCTCAGCGGCTGCCGCGTTGCTTCGAAGGCGAACACTACCGAGGCGAGCAACGCGCGCGAAGCCCCAGCGAACATGGCAGCCATTCCCACCAGCGCCGCAACCCGAACGTCGATGCCGAGTCCAGGAAAAGCCCAGATGGCGAAACCTCCCAGCAACGATCCCAACCCGCCGCCGATTGTGAACAAAGGCGCCAGAGTTCCACCAGAAGTCCCGCTGCCCAGCGCAATTGCCCACGACACGAACTTCAAGACGAAGAGAACAATCAGCGCAGTTCCAAGGATGTGACCGCTGACGATATTTTCGCTGTTGGCGTGATTGGGTACTTCGCTCCGCACACGATGGGAGTCGGCTATGAC
>Ga0206987_1089_pt1 | contig 19447 bp, 21 predicted proteins | sample Alteio_BWMinCont_11_FD_153281 | JGI IMG/M metagenome (GOLD analysis project Ga0206987, IMG submission 153281) | Enriched cells from forest soil in Barre Woods Harvard Forest LTER site, Petersham, Massachusetts, United States -... | ecosystem: Environmental > Terrestrial > Soil > Temperate forest >... | reverse complement strand
TTTGTCAATCATATCGCTCATGCCAAATGATTTTAGAATGCCCCCCGACATCATCCATAATACACCCGTTCCGGCCCAAGCCATGCATTTCAAAAATTCTTTACGGTCTATTCCATCGTTATTTTTTTCGGAAGATTTACCTTCGTCCGAATTAATGTGATTTTCCATGGTTTTAAATTTTAGTGTTAATGATAACGCAAAGAAAAGTCAAGGCTTAACACTAATTTTAGATTTTACATGAACGGCAATAATTCCTTGATGAAAGGTAAGATTTCATTGCTTTTGGAATTTTAGGTGTTGCAAAGGTGCCGCATAGTTTCTGCCTGTGGCCGAGTGGCTAGGCATAGCACAGCGATCTGCCCGAGACCTCAAAAAGAGTAAAGAGGTAAGAACTAAAAATTAAGAAAAGGAAACGGGAGTTTCCTTTTCTTAATTTGCAAAATAAATGAGGGCTGTAGCACTATTCACCACCAAATCTTACTAATTCAGGCTTGTATTCGCTTCTTCTGCCGAATATCCTGAACTTTTGGTTTTGTCATCTTTAATTTAGTGTTTCAAACCCCATATAACAATAAAATGAAAACACTTAAATTAGCAATAACAGGAATGGCCATCTTTTTTTCGGGCCTGTTAGCGGCACAAGTTGCTGTTACCGTTGGTGCTCCACCCCCTTGGGGGCCATCCGAAGCTGCAGGCATACGATTCTATTATCTTCCCGATATCCAAATGTATTTTGACGTAAACGCAGGGGAGTATGTTTATTTTTCAGGTGGAACCTGGATTCATACAACCGTATTACCTGTCCGCTATAGGCATTATGATTTTTATAAAGCTTACAAAGTTCCTCTCAGAGATTATCATGGTGAACGGCCCTGGGAAAATCATGCGGTTTATCACAAAAGCTACCCACATGGATACCACCATGGAGAATATCAAAAACCTTTTGTGGAACGACCGCACTAATTTTTTGAATAATATAATAGCTTACCTGCAAAATGTCAAAAGAAGTTTTCCTAATTCTAAATTTGGCTCTCGCTTTTTATAATGTCGGTACAATTTGGGCGGTTGAAATAGATATTTTCCATTCCCGGAAGTATCTTGATCCAAAAAGTTTCCGTGCTGTGTAGGGCGTTCATTGGAGAAAGCTTTCATACCAGATTTTCATGCCCGTGTGGGCTTTCCTTTATGGGTTTAATAGTTTTATTCTGGTATCATCCCGATAAAATTCCGCCTAACCATGAAACAACGAATAACGCTCGTGGAACATTTAATGAAACTTCTCCCCTTTATTCATCATATCAAGAATTATTTTCATTCTTTTTTGCCTTGTTTCCTCTGTCTTTGCAGTTTGCAGGCGAAAGCCAATGCTATATAGGTTAGTTTTATTGAGGGTTTTGAAAAACGCTTCAGCCTTTTTATTTTTACTGAGCTCTTTAAGAAAATCCTCCGGGATTGTCATTTTACTTCCTGAGGAATATGCTTTTTCCCATCTGCCATCCGCTTTAGCTTCCTCCACTGCCTTAATTCCGGCAGGTTTCATCTTTCCCTCCCTGGCGAGCCGTTCTACATGTTCCGTATTTATTTTTGACCATATACTCTTTGCTCTCCGTGGAGTAAATTTTTGAAGCCATGATTGTTCATCATTACTCATCTTCTGCCCGTCAATCCATCCGTAACAAAGAGCTACATCAATTGCTTCTGCATAAGTAATGGTCTTGTTCCCGGAATCTTTTTTGAATATTTTAAGCCAAAGGCCATTCGAGCTTGCCTGGTTTTTTATCAGCCACGATTCCCATTCCTTATCAGAGGCAAAACTAATTATCGGTATTTCAATTTTATTTGCCATGATGTTATTTTTCTATTATATACACAAATGTAGGCAATAAACTATACCTTACAATTAAGCTCTCAACAACTCTTCCAGGCTGTTTAAGGTCATCGTAAATCCTTCCTTGAATCCCATTTCAACCATCTTCTCCATACGGGCAAGGGACTCATTTTTAATGGTGATACTCACTTTTGTCGTACCGTTTTGTTCGGTAAAAGTCAAATCCCAATCTGAACCCGGCAATTGAGGATTTTCATCTTTATCTGCAAAAGCACTCATCATTTTGAAATTGGTTTTCGGACTAATGGAAGTATATTTTTGGATCGACCACCCCTCGTTCCCTTCCGGACTTACCATGGCATAAAATCTGCGTCCGCCAACTTTGAAATCCATAATTTTTGTTTTGGATGTAAAGGGTTTAGGCGCCCACCATTGGTCAAGGATTTCTTGTTTGGTAAAAGCGTCCCATACTAGCGATAGCTCGGCATCAAATTCCCTGTTAATGAATACTGTTTTTGTTGTTTTGTCAACGATAAAATCTAAGTTTTTCATTTTTTTTGTTTTTTAAGTGTTAATAATACTTCGTCTAATTGATTGAACTGGGTTTCTAAAATATTTCGGAGTTGCTCGGTCCATTTATCAATCTCGTTTATTTTGCTCGCATTGATGTGATAATAAATTTCCCTTCCTTTTTGTTCATGCTTCACTAATTTACATTCCGTAAGGATTTGAATATGCTTTGAAACAGCTTGTCGGCTCGTGTTAAATTCTTCCGCAATTGCATTCGGTGTCATGGCCTGTGCCGCAATCAATAACAAGATTGCCCTACGTGTCGGGTCTGCGATTGCCTGGAATATATCTCTTCTTGTTTTCATAAAATTGCGCAACTATATGGTTGCAAATATATGTAACTATTTGATTGCGCAAGCTTTTTTTTTATTTTTTTCTCAGGGAGCATAAAATGCCCACTCTATCACGCAGACTCACTACCGGAAAGAATCAATGGCAATTTTTAACCATTCAGAATATTTTTCAGGGTATTGCTCTATTTCACTCTTTAATGTAGGAATACTAACCCATCTGTATTCCGATACCTCATTAATGTCAGGAACAGGATTACCATTGTATTGTCCGGTAAATACATGATCAAATTCATATTCAATAAGGCCATTATCGAGTTGTGCCCGGTATATAAAATCAAATTTCTTTTCTAAATCTGTTTCAATACCCATCTCTTCTTTCAAACGGCGTTTAGCCGCATCCATAGTAGATTCTTCCGGTCTCGGATGGCTACAACAGGTATTTGCCCAAAGGCCCGCCGAATGATATTTTCCATTTGCTCTGCGCTGCAAAAGCAATTGTCCTGCATCGTTGAATATGAAAATAGAGAAGGCCCGGTGAAGAAGCCCTTTCTGATGAGCCTCCAGTTTATCCATAGTCCCGACGAATTCGTCTGTCTCATTTACCAATATAACCTCGTCATTCATTTTGTATTATTTAGACCTAAAAAGGATTTCCATGTGTTTTTTTGATTATGTTTTTTGCAACGGAAGGGAAGATATTAAACAACCCTATCGTTCGTTTAGTTAAGAAAGAATATTCCGAAAGCTTTTGTAAGTGGCGGCTTAGTTTTATGCGCGATGAAAATTCTCCTTCCCAAAAATTGGCATAGTTCGCAATTAATTGTTCTTTGCTAATTATTCCTGAAAGGTGTTGGTCTATATTATTTGCCAATACATTAGCTGACCTAAGTCCCATACTCATGCCATTACCTATTATGGGAGCCATGCGTCCGGCAGAATCGCCTAGAAAAAATGAATCATCCGTAGCAGCCCTTTTAATAGCAAAATCAATACCGCTAATGGTAACAGGGCTATCAAAAACAAATTCAGCCGTGGTGAATATTTTTTTCAGGTTGCTATTTTTAAATAAATAAACCTTTTCTAACTCCGGGATAGAATTGTTGACAGAGTTGAGTTTTTTTGAATTGACAATATAACACAGGCAAGCCGTATCATCCTCTATATTGGAAATACCGCAATACCCTCCCGGGAAATTATGAATCTCAATTAAATTTGGATTTCTTGCAAGTTTTATATGGTATTTAACGCCTACATAATTAGTCTTACTTGAATTAAGTTTTTCAACAGTCTTTAAATTTGATTTTCTCCCGGTTGCATTGCAAACTAGAGTGGCAGTTATATCACCTGAATTGGTTTTAATAGTATAACCTAATTTGTCCGTATCGCGGTTAATATCCTGGGCCTTGGTATTAAGCATAAAATCTACGCCCTGTTTTTCAGCTTCTTTAAAAAGCAGTTTCTCCAACAAATAGCGGCTAATACCAAAACCACCGAGATCAAGTGTTGTAGTGAATTCCTTTTTCCTTCCCGAAGTCAATTTAAAATTACGTATCATGGGCAAATGAAGTGCAGCTAAAGCAGGGCAAATAGTTTGCAAATAGGTATGTGATTCCATCGAAATATATTCTCCACATACCTTGTGCCGGGGATAATTACCCTTTTCAATCACAGCAACTAAATAACCACGTTTTTTCAAGTCAATTGACAAGGCGAGCCCCGCAATTCCACCACCGATTATTGAAACATCGTACTTCATTCAGTGGCAATTAATGTATACCTGAATGCCCAGCTCCACTTGACCGAGTAATTCTCAAATCCGGCTCTATGAAGTAATGATAGTAGTTCACTCCTTTTAAATCCTCTTTTTACAGAAAGGGGCGCATCGTTCTTTACTAAATACGATTTCGAGAAACAGGATGTAAGAAACTTAATACTGTAATAAGCAAACCAATTGCGATGCAAATCATTGGCAAGAATAATGCAACCATTAGCTTTACCAAACTTGAATAAATCAATTATCTCATCATCAGTAAGATGATGCAAGAACAGGCTGCAATGAATAATATCTACCTGCTTAAGAAGCTCCGCCGATATGTTATGGTAATCATCGCAAATGAGTTGTTTATTACTTAATTCGATAAGGTTCTTTTCTGCATATACCACACAATCATTCTTCAGGTCAACTCCGTAGAAAAAGAGTTGAGCCTTTTTCTTGCCGGAGAATTTTGAAAGTTGCTTAATGGAATCACCCCCACCGAATCCAATATCTAAAATAGTACGAATGGGTTTTCCTCTATTTAATATAGTTGCTAATCCCTTTCGGGAAGCATTGTATCCGCCTAATCGCTTATTTATAATATCCAATTCAACTAAATTCCTGTGTAAGTCTTTGGTTTCAATTGAGCTATTATCCAGGTATTCCTTATCACCCGATCTATGGCTGAACTGCATACTTATGGATAGAATGATTTAACTTATTCAGGTGGCCTGTATCTACAGATGAAAAACGGATCATTTCAATATTCAATCCCGGCCCGAAGGCGCATGAAAATATCTTTTTATTTGTTTCATGTTTCATCTTCATTTTATGGAAGATGCTGTTCAAAATGAAAAGGATAGTAGGCGATGACATATTTCCATATTGTTTCATCACCGCCATTGAATCAGCCACATTATTTTCATTCAAACGGAGGCCTTCCTTAACGGCTTCAATTATTTTAACTCCACCCGGATGAATGGCCCACAATTCGGTTTCTGCTGCGGTATCTCCTATAAAATCGTTCACAACCTCCTGAATGTTTTCCCCAATGGCGCTTACCACTTTCGAACTTAAATGCATCCGGAAAGCGGAAGAAGTAATATCCCATGTCATGAAACCGGCTGTGTTTGGAATGAACCCCGTACCTATATCATCAATTTGTAAAACCACCCTGTTTTCAGCTAATTTATATTGGTTTCCGCAAACAATAGTCGCTGCGGCTCCATCGGCAAATAATAAATTGGCAATGATATCTTCATCCATCGTTTCCGAAGGATAAAAATGCAGTGAACAAAGTTCAGCGCTAACTATTAAAATGCAGGCCTCAGGGTTTGCTTGCGCAATGTAATGCGCTTGTTTAATTGCCTTTAGGGCAGCATAGCAGCCCAAAAAGTTTATACCTAATTTTTCAGCGTGCTGAAGGCCATACTTTTCTGCTATCATAAATTCAAGGCCCGGCGCAAATATCCCCGTACAACTGACGGTGATAAGGTGAGTAATATCTTTTGGTTTAACAGGAGAGTCTGCAAATAGCTTATCTATTACATCTTTGGCCAGAGGCATAATTTTCTTTTTGTACAGCTCCATTCTTTTCTCAACGGGCTGCTTAAAATTTCCGTCTGTGAACAACTCAAACTCATTTCCTTTATAATCTGAGATACAACTATAACGGGTATTAATTTCAGTCCGCTTATTTAAGAAATTTATCTTCTCCATAAAACGATTTCCCGTTTCATGTGCAAAAGCCTGGGAATAAAAGTGCATCAACTCATCCGTTTTGATTTGAAATTCGGGTACGGCAGTTGCTATGTTGATTATATATGGCATCGATATTATTTAAAAAGTAAGATGAAAAAGAACAGATTATTGAGCAATGATGAAAGCACCAGCATAACCATAGTATTTTTGAAATTGACCCGTGCCACATTTTTGAACGACCGCAATGCCCAAAACAAAAAATAGATTGTAGATGGCAGCATAACGATAGTAAAAAGCCAGAAATTGTTTATGGTTTCATTTTTATGGAAGGATAAATAAATAAATAGGTTGGCAATGGAGAACATAATAGCTGAAAAAATGAAAGTACCCTTTATGCCCAAAAACATACTCAGGGTTTTTACACCGTCTTTGGAATCTGCTTCATGCTGATATATTTGAGTTAGTGGGTATACCGTAGCGATGAAAAATGAGGATGCAATAGCCGAAAATAGTACAGATGGATTTGCAAATAGACTAACGGAGGACAAGCCAACGATATTCGCACAGAATATCCAGGCGCCTTGAAAAACGAAAACAACTAAAAACCCGGTAATAGGGAGTTTTTTAAGGCGAACGTCCCTATTGCTATAAAGCCGGGAAGCGGTTATATAAAGAGTAACAAAAAATGCGAAATACATATTGATCAGAAAAGAAAGCAGAATGGCAGTTCCATCCATTATATTAGATACCTGAATAAGCGATTTTGTCGGTTTGGGTGGTGAAGCTAACCCGCCGATAGGCCCGTCATCCTTGTCATGGTAGCTATTGTATCCGTTGCTGGATGGAAATACCAACAAATGCCAAATAGCTATAACAAGGAATAATTGGTAATTGATCTCAGGGTGGATATAGAAGAAAGAAAACAGCGATACAGGTAGCAAGAATATAGAAAAATGAAATCTAAGAAGCTTAATCGTATTTTTCATTCTACTCAATGTGAATAAATACCCCAAAAATTGATTATTAAACCTTTCTATGATTTATTTCCTTTGAAGAAAGGAACCAAACAGAAGAAAGCCAGAGCCGGGAAAAAATGCATGGGTACTGCCAATCCGGAAAATAATTCGGGGTTTTTAATATCCAAGGGCAGACTCATACTGATTGGGCTTAAAACGCTTGCAAAAGATAGCAATGCAATGATGATATTAAGCACACCTTTTAAATTTTCCTTATTAAATCTTTCAAGCAGCCAATAGCTTATGGCCATTAACATACAACCAAACACAGATGCGCCTGAAATAGACCCAATATTAATTATCTTATTAAACTCGGTTCCAAGTGTATTTTGATAAATGTGCAGGTATATAATACCTGCTACAGCAGCTAATATACTTGCTATAATACCGTGAAAAAATGCTTTCTTCATATTGATTACTATTGAGTTACAGGAACAGAAACATCAACTTTTAGCACATTTGCAGCATGGGCTGACATTCCTATGTCTGTACCAACACCATAGTCGATCCGGTTAATATTAAAACTGCCGGCAAAAGTGTTATTGCTGAACGTGAAAGGTATGGTAATTTGTTTTTGAACGCCCCGCATATCCAGGGTTCCCACAACTTCGTAGCCGTTTGCAGTTTTAGAAATCTTACTCGATGTAAACTTTATGGTAGGGTATTTATCCACATTAAACCAATCTTCATTTTTGGCTTTGTGGTTCTTCATTCCATTACCCGTATTGAGTGAATTGGCATCAATAGTTATGTTGAATTTGGAACCCGCTAAGTTATTTTGATCAAAGGAAATATCTCCCTTCATAGACGAGAAACCACCCGAAGGGTCATCACTGGTGAACTTGATAGAATATCCGTCTGCTATTTTCCAATTTATGGAATTGAGTGTGGTGAATGCAGAAAGCAGCATGGCTGCTATAATTGCAATAGGAAAAATTATCTTTTTCATAGGTTAACTTATTTATTTGCTTTATTTTAACTAGGAATATATACTATTCAAGTGTATTATCCTTTCTTCATGCGAATGTACTACTTAAATGGGAATATAGATAACCAAGTTGTTTGTATAAGTAGTAGAAATGACCCAATAAGGCACAAGCCCTCCCAGGATCTTGAACCGAGATATAGTTGGAGGTATCAGGCAATTCAAAGTAATTTTACTTCACCAGCGTTTACTAAATAAGTTGGGGGACTTTACTATATTTGAAAAGGGGGAAAACAAAACAAATAATTTAATTACTGAAAATGAATATGGGCACAAAAAACAAAATAGCTTTAGTAACAGGTGGCAGCAGAGGCTTAGGCAGAAATATGTCAATAGCGCTTGCCAAGAAAGGTATTGACGTGGTACTAACCTACAATACCAATAAAACAGAAGCAGATAAGGTTGTTGCCGAAATTCGATCGCTTGGCCAACAGGCGACGGCTTTTCAATTAGATACCAGCAACATTAAATTGTTCGATGCTTTTATAAAGCAAGTAACTGAACATTTAAAAGAAACAACAGGCACCCCTAACTTTGATTTTTTAATCAATAATGCAGGCACTGCATTATATATGCCGTTTACAAATGTAACAGAAGAACAAATGGATGCTATTTATAACATACATTACAAAGGTGCATTCTTCCTTGCACAAAAATCACTTCCATTTATGAATGATGGTGGAGGCATTATAAATATTTCTTCCGGGCTTACCCGTATCACCATGCCCGGCTCTTCTGTCTATGGCTCTTTAAAAACAGCCATCGAATCGCTTACCCGCTATATGGCAAAAGAGTTGGGTGCAAGAAAAATTCGTGTAAATGTAGTGGCTCCCGGCGCTATCGAAACTGATTTTGGTGGTGGCCGTACACGGGACAATAAGGAAATTAATGCGCAGATTGCAAGCCTAACTGCATTAGGCCGTGTTGGTTTGCCCGATGATATTGGCGGGGTGGTTGCATTTTTATGTACCCCGGATGCCTACTGGATCAATGGTCAGCGTATAGAAGTTTCTGGTGGACAAGGTATCTAAGCTATAAGGCTTAGAAAATTCCTTACTTTTGGAAGCATAAAAAGTAATGATGCACAATAGCCTTTTTTTAAGAACAGTAAATGTAACACGCTATCTTCAGCCTTTGCGCGAGGGTGGGTCATTGCCTGCATTGGCCGAAGCCGATGATGACTTTAAATATGTGTTGAAGTTTAAAGGTGCAGGGCATGGAGTAAAAGCCTTAATTGCGGAATTAATTGGTGGAGAAATTGCGCGTACCTTAGGATTGCATGTACCTGAAATAGTTTTTGCTAACCTGGATGAAGCCTTTGGCCGAACGGAGGGTGATGAAGAAATTCAGGATTTGTTGAAAGGCAGCAGGGGATTGAATTTGGCCTTGCAGTTTTTATCGGGTGCCATTACGTTCGATCCCGTTGTTCAAAAACCAGACCCAAAACTTGCCTCGCAAATTGTGTGGCTTGATGCGTACATAACAAATATTGACCGTACTTTTAAGAATACGAATATGCTTATGTGGCATAAGCAATTATGGCTCATTGACCATGGAGCATGTTTGTATTTCCATCATAATTTGCCAACCTGGGAAACGCATGCAAAGAGTTCTTTTCCTCTCATAAAAGATCATGTACTATTATCGCAAGCCGGTTTGTTAGAAGAAACAAACATTGAATTTAAGAAGCTGCTAACCGAAGAAAAACTAAGGAGCATAGTCGCCCTTATCCCTGATGAGTGGCTACATTGGGAGGGCAGCAGGGAAACACCACAATCCATCAGGGAAATATATTTGCAATTTCTGCAAATCAGGCTAACCTATTCTGAAACGTTTACAAAAGAAGCTCAAAATGCACGAGAAATACTTGTATGAATATGCTGTAATTCGTGTTTTACCATTTGTTGAGCGCGAAGAATTCATCAATGTGGGGATTATCCTATTTTGTAAAGAAGAAAAGTACATCCGGGTTCTCTATACGCTCCATGAAGCTAAGCTACGTTCATTTTCCAACGACCTCGATATAGACCAAATAAGACTGAACTTACAATCGTTCGAAAAAATAGCCATGGGCAGCGAAAATTGCGGTCCCATAAGCCAGCTTGATGTTCCGTCTCGCTTCAGGTGGCTGACCGCCGTAAGGAGTTCGGTTATTCAAACATCCAGGCCGCACCCGGGGCTATCCAATAATTTAGACCAAACCGCAAAGCGGTTGTTTGATGAGCTGGTTTCCTAAAGCATAAATGATAAAATTCATGGAGAGCGCACTGATAAAAGAGTTTCATTACAATGTACCAATTGAGAAAGTTTGGCTGGCATTAACCGATGTCGATAAAATGAAGGAATGGTATTTTCCTCAACTTCAAAATTTTAAACCTATAGTTGGAAACAAATTCCAATTTGATGATGACAATTCGGAGTACCGCAAAGAATGGATTGTAACTAAAGTGGTAGAATGTAAAACGTTAGCGCATAGTTGGGCATATAAAGGCTATTCAGGAAGTTCAGAGGTGACATTTGATTTATTCGCTGACAGTAATAAAACTAAATTAAGAGTTACGCAAACAGGCTTGGAAAGCTTTCCTATTCACCCTCATTTTAGGAGAGAGCGATTTGAATGGGGCTGGGATAATCTTCTTGGACAAAACTTGAAGCATCTTCTGGAGAATAACATGGCTTTATGAGTTTATTTGTAATAGGAGCAGGGGTGGTATCGCAGCAATCCCCTCAGGACCTCCTCCACATCAGCAGGATATTATAAAGTAAAAAATGAAGACTCTATCAGTTAAATAATAATCGCGATTGGAGCCATATTTGTTGTGAAAGCATAAAGTAAATCATACTTTTAGGATAATTTTTATTTTATATATTTGTATCATATTCAATCCATTTGTGCATGAGTAAAATGTACTCTGAAAAGTTTTTAAAAAAAAGAAACCGGGTTGAATTGTACAAGCTATTCACGATTGCTTTTTGTTTTATTTTCACAACAGGTTCTTTTGCACAAAATACTTACTGGACCCAAACCGGGCTTGGGGGCGGCAATGATGAAGGCTTGTCCATTTCTATAGACGACAGTAATAATACTTATACTACCGGATATTTTTCAGGCTCGATAACTTTTGGAAATACTACATTAAGTACCATAGGTATTTCCGATGTATTTGTTGTTAAAACAAACAGCCTGGGTGTTTATCAATGGGCGGAAAAAGGAGGAGACCAGGGCGAAGATAGGGGCCTTGCTATAAAAACGGATGCCAATGGCAATAGTTATGTTACAGGCTATTATTTTGGGAAAGCAACTTTTGGTTCGAAAATTCTTAATAGCGCCGGAATACAGGATGTGTTTGTTGTTAAATATGACCGGCATGGAAATGTAAAATGGGCCGTAAGCGGGGGAGGGAGCGGCGCTGACATAGGCAATGCCATAACGTTGGATAATAAAGGAAATGTACTGATAACTGGCCAATTTATGGATACAGCCAAATTTGGTACCTATACGCTTACTGCGGTTAGAAATAACATCAATGTTTTTACTGCCAAGTTAGATTCGTCGAACGGCAATTTTTTATGGGCAAAATCCGGAACAGGCCCGCATACCGACAGGGGCATAGGAGTAGCCTGCGACCCGGCGGGGAATGTATATGTAACAGGACAGTTTACCGATACCGTTACATTCGACAATATTCACAACGCCGCATTTTATAATGCCATCTTTATTGTGAAATACAACAGTGCAGGCAATGAGCAATGGTTTACCAAAGCCGGAGGAGGAATTTATGACATGGTGAGTGGTATTGTTGCAGACAATAATTACAATGTATACATAACAGGTACTTTTAGAGGTACATTATATTTCTTCGCGCAACACCTGGTTTCATTAACCAACAAGTATGCCAACCGTGTACTTGTAGCTAAGTACGACCAGAATGGCAACCTGGTTTGGGACATTGCAGAGGGCTCATCAGGCAATGTAAACTCCAACACGATTGCGCTTGACGGTTCGGGCAATCCCTACATTATGGGAAATTTTGAGTGCAGGATGAGTGGCTATGCTGATAAATACGGACAGGGTACTTTTAATTCGGTTGGATATTGGGATATTTATACTACGGAATACAGTGCATCCAATGGTTCGTGGCAGTGGAGCCGTCAACTGGGAGGACACGGGAACAATTACGGAAATTCAATTGCCGTTTCATCTACCGGCGATGTTTTTACCGCCTGCAGTTTTGATACAGACATGATAGTGCCCTGGGATAGCAATTACACAGGCTATAACTTGTCGTATGACTGGGGTTGCCCCATTTGCGATCAAAATACATTCGATTGTTCCAATTCCTATTATGGACAATTTGAACACTATACTTCTGATGGCAAGCTCAGTATTTTTATTGCCAAGCCATTTTCCCCGACGCGCCCGACATACGATTATTATTATCGTGCCGATTCAACCTGCAATAGGCCTTATATAGGCGTATGTATATCTGATGGTGGATGCCCCGGGCTGTGCATGGACACCATCCATGGTTGCGTGTATGCAGGCCTTGTTGCAAGCTCCAATACGGAATGGAATAACTGTGGCGAGCAGTTTCCGGGTCCATATTTTAACTGGGTGTGGTCAAACAAGCAAACTGGGCCATACATCAGTGTAAATACCAACGGCTGGTATTATGTAACTCAAACCTCTATGGACGGGTGTTTTATAAGCAGAGATAGTGTTTATGTAATTATCAGTCCGCTGCCTGCCCAGCCTACTATTTCCGATAATGTGGTTATAAATAAAAATTCGACCAATCCTACTCCCATTCACCTATGCAGAGACTCGGTAGTGCTGACCGGGGGAAATTATGGTAAGAATATGTATTATTGGGCCTGGAATTATGGATATGAAAGGGCAAAAACCCTGAAACTTTTTGCTCCGGACAGTAACGAATATAGTTTTGTTGTGTTCGATTCCAACGGATGTATAAACGTAACCAGCATAAAAGTTATTTTAGACAGCATTCTTCCTCCTATAGTACCCGCTCTGTTTTGTTCATATTGCAGCCATGATAGTCTTCGTTTATGTCCTTCCGAGAAGGAATTTGTCATTTTTCCGTACGATACCATCTCCAATCCTCAACGTAATGATGAAGGCATTCCCATACCATACGATGTGACTTGCCATTGGAGCGTCACCCCGAATAGCATGATCTATCAGCCCGTTACAGATTGTAACGTTTTTGATGGTATAAATCAATTCATCCCACAAGATAGCGGGTGGTATCACATTACAGACAGTGTAATTCGTATAAACACATGCGGTAAAGATGTTCATGTGGTAAAAGACTCCATACACATAGGTTTTAATCCCCCGCTAAAAATAAGCCTTTCTTATCAGTCCTCCTATCTTTGCCCGGGGGATGATGAATGGTTAATTCTGTCGGGGAAGCCAACTCAATTTTATTGGCTCACGGATTATAATAACACAAGCGATAGCGAATTGGTTACCGGGCCAGGCGTTTATGGCGTACATGCCGATAACCAGTATGGATGCGATACCGAAATATATATCACTGTTACCAGTACCCCATTGCCGGTTATTACCATGAATCCCCCCAGCGGAGTGGTTTGCCCCGGCGATTCGGTTGAATTAACGGCAACAAACGAAGACGGAACCCTTAGCTGGGAAGGCCCTTTAGGCCCAGCCGGTGGAAATGTTACGAGTATTTATGTTAAAACACCGGGAGGTTATAATGTGGTGGAAAAAGATACCAGCGGATGCATAGTTGTTTCTAATACGGCACAGGTCAGTCAATATTCTACCCCCTTTCTTTTTGCAACGCCTAATGCGGTAATATGTGCCGGCGACAGTGTTGCCATACTCGTAATAGCTTCGCCGGGCTCAACCATTCAATGGCTGAGCCCTTTAAATGGGAGTGATAGTATCCAATATGTCAAATCTTCCGGAACGTATACTTGTAAAGTTACCTCGTGCGGAATTATAACTGTAGCCAGTGTAACCGTAACTGTATCTACCCCGGTAGCAACTATAACTGCCGTGCCTCCCTATATTTGCCACAATGGCGATTCGGTTTTGCTTACACCCAATAAGGGAATGGCTGTATATGTTTGGGAGCCCGGAAGCATGGCAACACAAACGTTTACGGTTTACCAGGCAGGAACATATTCACTCATTACGTATGATGAATATGGCTGTTCGGCAAGCACCGATATTACCATTAGTCAGCCTGTCCATTTAAGCGATTCTATTGTAGCTGCGGTAAATCCACCCTGCGGAGGAGTAAATAACGGAACTATTAAATTAGGTGTAAATGGGGGAGTAGTTGCCTACAAATATTCCTGGTCGAACGGAGATACAACGGCTAATCTTTCCGGTCTTTCGGGAGGCACCTACTCTGTTATGGTGAGTGACCAGTGTGGTTCAACCGTTACGGCATCGGTAGTTCTCACACAACCTCCGCCCATGCTCGATTCTATCACTTCGGTGTCGAATGTAATTTGCTACGGAAAAAGTACAGGGAGCGCCACTGTTGTTGTAATCGGTGGGCAGAATCCTTTTACGTATACATGGAGCGGCGGAGGCGGAAGCAATGCTACCGGTACGGGGCTATCGGCCGGAACATGCACGGTAACCTTAACAGATGCCCATGGTTGCAGCCGGAAGGATTCCGCTCTTATTACGCAGTCGCCAATCATTACACCCCATGTTGATTCAATTGGATATGTAAGTTGTTATGGATTATCCAATGGCAATATAGCCGTAGCCGCTTCGGGGGGAATACCCGGTTATTCGTATTCATGGAATCCCGGGGGACAAAAAACACCTGAAATAACCGGCTTAAGCGCCGGTATTTATACCCTCACTGTTACCGATTCGGCCGGGTGTACACTAACTACCGGCATTAGTCTTTCACAACCCAATGCCATTTCGCCATCCATAACAACTACGCCAGCTTCTTGTGCCAACAATGACGGAATCATCAGCGTTTCAGTAACGGGAGGAACCAATCCCTACACGTATAGTTGGGCTCCAGGTGGCAATACATCCTCTTCTTACAGTGGGCTGAGTAACGGCGCTTATAAAGTTACCATTACAGATTCACATGGGTGTGTAGATACCATTACGGGAGATATAATAATTAACAATACACTTACGGTTACCATTTCAGGACCCGATTCAGCATGTAAAGGTCAACTCATAACACTTACCGCATCGGGTGCATCATCCTATGTGTGGTCTAACAATAGTTCTTCTACCGGAATTACCGTGTCTTCATCTTCTACCACAAGCTATTGGGTTGTGGGCACAGAAGAATATTGTACCGATTCTGCCAAACATACCGTTGGCATTTATCCTCCACTGGTCGCGGTAATTCCACATATCGATTCTATATGTTCAGGAAAACCGGTACTAATAAAAGTCATTGTTTCGGGAGGGGATATCCCCTATACCTATAGCTGGAACAATGGAATTACTACCGACAGCCTTATGGTGAATGTTCAAAACACAACTAGTTACACGGTGCGTATTTCCGATGTATGCAAGTATACCACAAAAGATTCTGTAACAATAATGATAGCCAGGCCGGGTATTGCTGCTTTTACTGTCGTTCCCGATACAATTGCACCGGGACAAGTTGTAAGCCTTGATAATATAAGCGCTGGGACAGTAAGCTATTCCTGGATCTTTGGTGATGGAAATACCTTAGCAGGCTTTGAGCCCGAGCATGCATATTACGCAAATGGTGTATACCAAATTATACTTATCGGTTACACTGCGTTGGGTTGCCCCGATACAGCTTACAGAGATGTATATGTAAATTCAGAAATTATTATTCCCAATATATTTACCCCTAATGGAGATGGAATTAACGATGTACTTTATTTTACTATTACGGGCACCATTTGTTTCCATTGCGAAATATATAACCGGTGGGGGAAATTAATATACGAATCAAACGATATTAACCAGGGATGGAATGGGAATATAGATCAATCGGGGGCACATGCCTCGGATGGGGTATATTATTACTTGTTAAACTATTGCGATCTTAACAACGTAACACACAAGCTGGATGGTTTTGTTCAACTGCTGCGTAACTAAAGCAGCCCATGATGGGTGCTAATTCTTTAATCAACGAAAGTTTCCACTACTATTTTTTATGCTATATTCACACGCTTGTTAAATAATGCAGGTGAGTATTTACGACCTATGATTTATGTAAGATTCTTCTATCCGGATGTAAGCCTTTGAAAATGGAATAGCCCCACTTTTGCGGCTCCATAATGTATTGCCACTGATAATACCTGGAGCAGCAATAAAAAATGACCATTAAGTCAATTCCAATGAAACCGGAAAAGGGGAGCACGCCTCACGATGAGAATCAGAAAAAAGTGGAGGGGCATTTAGAAGCCGCCGCCGTACATCATATAAAAGCTGCTGAGAGTCTTAAAAATGGAGACTATAAGAAAGCTTCTCAAAATGCCATTTTAGCTCAAGATTATCTTGATCTTGCAAATAAAGCTAAGAGAGAAGATATAGAAGACTCTGATTTAAGCGGAGAGTAATGACCTCCGGTAATCTTAATAAATAATGGAAGGGTTTTGAAATAGACACTGTCAAAAGCAAACCTTTAATGGAAAGAAAAATGAAAAGACAATCGTAAAATAAAACTAGTTAGAAAATATGAAAGAAAAAGTTAATAAGAAGACCTCCGCCATTGTTCCTGATAAAGCAACTGAGGCAGTACACTCAAACAAAATAAAGCGCTATTCAGAAAAAGAGTTGGCCGAATTCCGTAAAATTATTCTTGATAAGTTAGATGTGGCTAAAAAGGACAAGGAACTTCTTAAGGTTACCCTGGACAATAACGGCACCGATGATACGTCGCGAACCTTTGATATTATGGAAGATGGTTCCGCTATGGAAGCAAAAGAAGAAGCTGCCCAACTTTCTTTGCGCCAGGAAAAGTTTATACGGAACCTTCAAAATGCATTGATTCGGATTGAAAATAAAACGTATGGCATTTGCAGGATCACAGGAGAGCTGATTCCTAAAGAAAGACTGCTCAGCGTGCCTCATGCTACCCTTAGTATTGATGCCAAGCTGGAACAGCAATTCCCATACAATAGAATATAACAAGAAAGCCCCTTTACGCGGGCTTGTAAGACCAGGTAACCGCAACAATAAAAAGTTTGTAATTTTGTAAAAGAGAATCTTTACAAAAATTATGATAAACGATATACTGGATAGATATCAGCGTGCAAACGACTCGCTCGTTGAAACGGCTGACTTATATACGGAGGAGCAATTTTTCAAGCGTCCCGCCGAAAATAAATGGTCGGCAGCAGAAATTGTGGAACACCTGGTGCTGGTTACTAAACCCATGGTGGCGCTGTTTTCAAATCCTGGAATAATGGCTGAACGTTGGGGAACCATTGAAAGGCCCTCGCGCGATTATGAAGAACTTGCCGAGGCTTATATAAAAGCGACCGGTGGAGTAGGGAAGTCGCCCGAAAGGGCGGTGCCGCAAGCTACGGAACAGACAAAGGCTGCGCAACTTGCTAAATTTAAAACGGGTAATGGAGAACTTGTAAAGTGGCAGCGATGCTTACCGAACCTCAATTAAACACCTACCAGGTGCCGCATCCATTTATTGGGTACATAACTGTTAAGGAATGTCTGCATTTTATGGCTTTTCATGTTACGCATCATCACAAAGCTATTACCGAAATTTTAAAAAGCCTCAACTAGGCTGGTATAGCAAGAGTTAATTAAATCACGATGCAGAGAGGAACAAGAAAAGCTCCGCACTTGCAGAGATTTTCACCACCCTTACCTTGGTTTGCACAATTCGTATGCACGTTGGACGAATCCATTTCTGATAATGATGTTTCTTTTGTAGTTTCTTCAACAAATACTGTGTTATCCATATAGTTTAGATTAAATAGTTTTAGGAAATATGGAACCGGAATAACCGCATATAATCTATATGTATGGTAAGACGGCAAATGGGATAATTTGTTTTAAATTCTACTCACTTATTTGGATATGAGCAGCTTTTAAACTTTCCTTAAAAATATGCCGTTTTCTTGCTCCTTAAAGGCTATCGCTTTATAGAAGGATACCATTAATAGAAGAATTGCTCTGAAACTATTTGGCCTTCTTTTACTTCAAACACTGCTATCTCGTGCAAATTCATTCGTGGTTTTCCTTTCATGGTAATATCTCGTGCCAGGGCTACTGTAAAATAATTACCTGCAACTACAGGCTCACTGCAATACTCGCTATGCACAGTTTCTATCATTTCCATGCGCGCTTTACTTTTAGCTTTTACTGCTTCCAGCCCTTTTGTAATAATGGCTAAGCCCAATGCTGCGGCGTGTTCAGGTTCTTTGTTTATTATATCCTTCGCGTAAAGTTGTTCCAGGATTTCTATTCTTTTCTTTTGTTGCATCAGCTCGCAGTAACGATTGGCTACTTGTTGTGTTGTCATGGTTGTGTGTGTCATAATAGATAGTTTATTGGATTGAGAAATTTAGTTAAGCGAATTTCCTGCTAGCTTCAGGGCTAACCGGTGTAAAGAAGTTTATTAAGTTGCCATCCGGATCGCGAAATAATAGGGAGCGGTTGCCCCAGGGCATTGTTTTCGGCTCTTGCACTATGTCGGCGGTTAAGTCTTTAATTCTGGCGTAGTCATTATCTACATTCTCAACCTTAAATTCAATAATTACACTTTTATTGCTAGCTGCTTGTGCTACTCCTTCCCCAAAAAAGCTTAACGTTCGTGTGCTGCCTATAGCCAATGTAAATGACCCTGTTGACACTTCTGCAAAGTCTTCGGTAGCCCATTTGGCCGATAATGCAGTAACTTTTTCGTAGAACTGAACTAAGCGCTTAATGTCGGCGGTAATAATTCTTACTGATACTATTTTCATTTTGTTTTATTGTTGATTAATAAAACAAAGGTGGGGCAGGGTTAAGACAACAGTATGTCAGGGGTGTTTAAATTCATTACGTTTCATGCTTAAATATTCCTCCAGGGTCAGTTTGTGTGGCTTAAAACTTAGCTCGAGCTGCGTGATTTTCAACATTCTGTCTAAACGAAACATTCTGAAATCTTTCCTCAGTCTGCAATACGCAATAAGTGTCCAACTCTCTTCTAGGCTGTAATACATGGCAAAGGGCTCTACGTCCCTTTCTGTTTTTTCATCCTTTTTTGACAGGTAAATAATATGCAACACTTTAAAAGTGGTTAGGGCATTTTGAATGAATGTAACAGAATTGCTTGC
>Ga0206987_1088_pt1 | contig 19670 bp, 20 predicted proteins | sample Alteio_BWMinCont_11_FD_153281 | JGI IMG/M metagenome (GOLD analysis project Ga0206987, IMG submission 153281) | Enriched cells from forest soil in Barre Woods Harvard Forest LTER site, Petersham, Massachusetts, United States -... | ecosystem: Environmental > Terrestrial > Soil > Temperate forest >... | reverse complement strand
ATTACGTTTGTGCATTCTGACTGGCTACTCCAATTCCCCAAAAATATTCGTGCGGATGTTATTGTCAGTAATCCCCCGTATCTTGCGGAAGATGATCCGCATTTACTCGACAGCGAAATTTCACATGAACCACGATCAGCTTTGATTGCCCCAGAACAGGGCTTGGCTGATTATAAAAAAATCGCGCATCAAGCTCTCGTTTATTTGCGTCCAGCAGGTCAATTATATTTTGAGCATGGCGCAGAGCAGGCTAAAGCGATACAAAAAATTTTACTAGAAAATAATTTCGAGGCGATTAAAACTTATCATGACTTGGCGGGATTAGAGCGTGTTACTTCGGGAGTGCTCAGAATAACATAGTGGTTATTCTGAGCATTGGGTGCGCAGTTAATTAGTTATGCTGCCAAGAGAAAAACTATCAATAAACAAAGTGGTATAGCGTAATTTTTCGGCTTGAATGATTTCTTGTTTTGACATTTTCTGAATGACAAAACTAATACTTTGTGTTTTTATATTATAATTTGGTTGTTTTAGCGTCACCATTTCATCACTGGCCACCCTATTATTTTTATCTAAAATGGCTGACATAGCTGCATTCGGATGATCTTGTTTAAAATTATCAGGTCCTTGTGCCCATAGCTGGGTAAACTGAGAGGCTGTTAAAGTTTTCACTTGACGATTAGGGCGATCAGTAAAACCATTCACATTTTTAACAGGATACAAGGTTAAAGTATATTCGCCAGAGGGGGTTTGAGTAACTTTGCCATTATTAGCATGAATCACAAATAACCAATGGGGTTGTTCGACGTTCGTTTTTTGTTCTTGAGCCGTGCTGCAACCTGCTAATACGATAGAGCTTAAGAAGCCGCATACTAAAATAACTTGTTTCATAAACACTCCTGTTTGATAAAGGTTTTTCAATATCTGAGATTATCCTAACATTCTTCTCTGAGTAAGAGCAATTGCAGATGCCTTGTGATAAGCTTCTAGTGCATGGTGTATCAGAACAGCAGGTGAAGGTTGTTCTGCGCCGCGTTCACCAAGCTCAATAATTTGAGCACGTTTTTCTCTCGTATTTTCTGGGCCACCAAAGAAAAATAATTTTGCACTGTTCATGATGCTTATTTTTGTCGGTGTTTTGTTGGCTTCTTCTGGATCAGAAGCGCTTATAACGCCAGCTTCTAGCATGGCTTTGATGGCTTCGGCAACATTGGTATCCCGGATGACGGTTAACATTTTTTTGGCGGCCATAATTCCTCCGGTACATCCGATTAAAGCTGAAGCTGCGGTAAAAGCAATAATTGATCCAAGCGATGGATTGAATGATGATTGTTGACTAGCTAGGACCCCAATATACAATAAAACTTCTAAACTTTGCACAGCACCTAATGTGCCAATCGCTAATCCATGTTGAGCTGCTAATAAGTATTGAGGAAATTGAGGTTTAATTCTGGATCTCAGTAATGCAAGATTACATAAAATTGTTGAAATGATATAAGGTAATCCAACAGCTAAAGTTATTATAATTACTGTTGACGTATTCAATGGATTTGAGCTAAATAATAATGACATGAGGTCCACGTATCCGACCGCAGCAAAAGAAGCGAGTAAACCATTAAGATAAGTTTGTGAAAGACGTGGTAACAAATTGCGTAGGGTTTGCGGAAATTTATGACACCAATCGGGTAGTCTTCTTGCTAACCAGTTTTGTTTGTCATACAACGGAGGCATTGTGTGGAAACCACCGGTATTGGCCAAATGCAAACCAATTATTGGTAGCGCAAGAGCGCTGGTTGTAGCAAGTACAGATGGAAAAAAAGTGCTGCCTGCCAAATCATTGGCCAGGGCCACTGTGGCCGCTTGACATTCTGTAAACATTACCAAAGGATTGGTGACGGTGCTTGAAATGGGTTCTGGAGTAATACCATGTAGCTTTTGATATTGGCGTTTTTTCCCAGTGAAGATTCCAATGAGCAAAGATAGCGCAGCTCCGGCAATCATCATCGCTAAGAAGACATTTTCATATACCACAGCTTGTACATTATGACGAGCGTCTAGCATATTAGTGGAATAAATAACGCTTGAACCAGCGAACATTATGCCAGCATAGAACGCCGCTAAAGCAATTCCAATCCCTTCTTTAACCGTTTCCAATCTTGAATGAGGTTGAGCGATCCCGGTTTGTGTGGTTACAGCGGGCACATGAACGCTAGCTAACGTATCATTGGTCGATAATAATGGCGTATTTAAAGCCGCTGTTTTGTCATCGAGAAGTGTTATTTTCATAAAGTTTACTCTTGGTTATTTATTTTAAAGTAAGACGCATCTGCGCTGCACGTGTGGAGGCGCTATTAAAAACTCCGCTTCAGCGGTTCCCTCAGCATGTTGAGCAGCGATTTCTTCTATCTCGGTTTCAACGGTTTTGCCACTTGCGATTCGATCTATTTTATAGTTGCTATCGTTGACTATATTAAAGGTGGCAAGTTCGGCAAGCTGGCGTTCTTCGCATGCGGCTTCGCGCAGACGAATATTTTTTTGAGAAAAATAATCCTGCTCTACAAAAAAGTTACGCAATAATTTTTCATTTGCGAAACCCAAGCGGTGGTGTAATGTATCAAAACTTACTTTATCATCCCATAAACCGAATAATTTTAATAATTCTTCAGCGAGGCGCCCCTGATCTACCCAAACATTTTTTCTGGCATATAGAAATTGTTGGAAAACATCATTTTTTAAACTAAGCGCCAGTTGTAATAAATGTTCATCCGTCTCTAAAGATTCCAGCAGACATAAATCCCACAATTCTAGAAAACTAAATTTTTGAGTAAAATCGAGTTCTGTAGAATGAATAGCTAGATATCGCTGAATGGCATCACGTATTATTTCCTTCACAGCCATGAGTCTATCTGATTCTTTGGCTTGTTTAGCGAGGCTATCAGCTTGTTGGCGTAAATCTGAAGAGGCCAATACAGCTTCTTCTGCTTTTGCGATTAAGCAATCTAGTGTTGCGCCAGTATCACGAGGCGGAGGAACAAATTCTACTTCTTGCAGAACCGCAGTGAAATGACTCGTTACAATAGTGGAGTGCCGCTGAGTGGAATTGCTAATATCTTCTCTGAAAGGATCAATGTCGTCTTTGACCGGTGGTTCAGCATCCGCAGGTTCTGGAGTTAACGGTTTAAAAATAGCAAGGTGCTCGTTCAGGGCGGGTTCGATATTCATTTGAAGATGGTCAATGAAATATTGTAGCTGTTTAACTTGAATTGATAATAAATCGTCTTCGGCTTCCTTCCATTCTTCTTGTAAATTTTTCTTTTTATGTTTCGCAAAAAGAGTCGTGGTCGCATTTGAGGTTGTGCGACGATGATGATGCGAATGGTGGTGAGTTTTATGCGATCGGTGCGGCCGAGTCTTTTTACCCGTTGTCTGTGCCTCGGGGTGGTCTTCAGTGTCTAGGCTTGGAATTATTTTTTTCTGAATGGCGTCTTTTGTTGCTAAAAGTTGACCGAGTCGTTGGCTGACGCGCGCTTTATCACTCTCAACTTGCTGTTCCAACCAATGCAAGTATTCTTGTTTTCTTTCTTCTGGAGATTGGTCCCGAATAGGAATTTGTATTTCCTTTTGAAAGTGCAGGGCTCCTTCAAGGTTTTTAGTTGTAGGTTCTGTGTATTGAAATACACGTTTAAGATAATGAGGTTTATAGCTTGCAAATAAATGACAAGCTTGAGTGAACGCGCCCAGCTGATTAAATAGCGCTAATTGCTTTTTATCTTTAGGGTTGGGATTGATTTCGTCAAAAAATATCAATAGCGCATTGCGCACTTCTTGTAAAAGCGATTTAGAAAAGTATTTTTCTTTACCGGCAAGTCCGGCAAGTAGAGATCTTAGTGCACTTTGTAAGCGTGGTGAAGGATTTTTTATTTTTCTGATTTCAACTTCAGCCCGAGAAATAAATTCCTGAATTATCTTTTCATCTTTGGCGAAAAAATTTAAACAAAGTTGTTTGAACATTTCCAAGGTATGGGTTTTAATCAATAACTCGGTAGATATGCGGAATGGTTGAGAGACGGGGTCTAAGTATTCATCATCATCTTCAATTGCGGCAGCAGCGGCTTGCGCTGCTAATTTTGTCCAAACAAATTTTTTCTCGCTATAAACAGCATCCGTTTTATTTTTTTTCGAATGTTGATACATCGTCACTTTAAAATTATCTTTATCAAAAATAATTTCGGTATGACCAAACCCAGTCGACAAATATTTTAAGCCGGGTTCCACAAAGCCAAACTTACTATTGCTCTGTGTTGAGCCACCCGCACCAGTACCCACATAAGGAACGCCATCATATTCAGAAAGATATTGATAGTGATCATGTGCGCCAACAACGACATCAGCATAATGACTAAGTTTCGCTTCTTCACCACCAATTTCTTTGACAATGTCACTAAATGTTTTTCGCAACAATTGATGTACATTATGTTGAGAAGAATCTTTGAATTCTTTCGCATCATAAATTTTGAGTTCATCTTTTAATGCGCGTTCTCCAGGAGTATAGAGATTGTGATGGGTGGCAATGACGCGATGTGTGCCCGGAACTCGTGGCCTAGCCAGCCATGCTTTCAAAGCATTTTGCTGTACAGGATCCCGAAAAAATTGATTAGAATCAATGCAAAAAATTTCTACCTTAACACCATGGTTTGTTGTAAAATTAATTTGATAGGAAGGCGCGGGTTGATGATACTTTTTGGCGGGTTGATATCCAGCAGTCGAGGTTGAATAATGATCGGATGCTTCAGTGCTGCTTTCAAATGTCGCGCTGCATGCTTGAGCAAATTCTAATGCTTTTTTATTCTCTTGCTCACCAAATTGTGGTAAGTGGTTATGGATGGTTTTGCTGTACAAACCAGCTTCATGGTTACCTATGACGGCATAAATGGGAGAAACAAATCCTTTATAAGGATGAGCGACAAGTTGTTCAAATTGTGCTTTTCTGGTGTTGACGTCTAATCCGAATACGCCGCCTTTATAAAAATTATCACCTGTTAGTATGCAGGCGTGAATGTTGGCTTGCGATCGCGCAAGGCCATCGGCAACCATTTGTTGTTCGTCTCCACCGGTGCCACCACAGCCCAAAAATGCAAGACCAATTTCTTTTGTTTGTTCAAGGTCAAACACAATATGCTGAGTGATAATCTTTTGGCCATCAGCTGTTGTTGTTTCTATGAGCGTATTCGGCATGGCATATCCTTTTTATTTATGTGGCGTTATTATTTTACGGAAGATTTTGAGTTACTAAGGTTTTTTTCTCTAACTCAATGTTATTGTTGATATAATTTTTCGTGGATTATACGCTCAATATTTTTGTATGACAATAGATCTGTCTGTTAAAGTTTCGCAGTTGTAGATAGAACAAGCATTTTACTTGCCTTTCCGGCTTGAAAAGACTATCATTTCACTTATCAATCCTACTGAATTCCTACCATGAAAAACAACACAATTATAATTGGTATTTCAGGAGCCTCGGCTTCTGGCAAGAGTTTATTGGCAAATACGATTGTTTCTGAGCTTGGATCCGATCAAGTTGTCGTCATTTCTGAAGATTCCTATTACAAAGATTTGTCCGATTTGCCGATGCGGGAGCGTGAAAAAGTTAACTTCGATCATCCCGAATCTTTTGACCATCAGTTGCTGCTCAAACAATTGAAGGCTTTACAGAAAGGTCAAACAGTAGAAGTTCCTACGTATGATTTTACTAAACATCAACGTGCAGCAGCGACAAAAACGATTGGTCGACATACAATTATCGTACTTGAAGGTATTTTGCTTTTTGTGGAACCCTATTTGCGCAATATTATGGATATTCGCATTTTTATGGATACGCCGATGGATATTTGCTTGCTGCGACGTATTCAAAGAGATGTTTTGCAGCGCGAACGTTCCGTAAGATCTGTGATAGATCAATACGAAGAGACCGTTCGACCAATGTACTTGCAGTTTATTGAGCCTTCTAAGCGTTATGCCGATATTATTGTGCCGCGGGGTGGTGAAAATCGTATTGCGATAGATATGATCAAAGCAAAAATGCGTGAGTTGTTGAAAGAAAATTATAAAGAAAAGGAAGAGGGGTAAATTCACTTGTCATTCCAGCGAAGGCTGGAATCTTACAATATGGATTCCAGCTTTCGCTGGAATGACAGCGAAGAATCTCAACTTTTAAAGTAAATGAGTGTGGAGTAAAAAATGGGTTTTTTAAAAGGAAAAAAAGCATTAATTGCTGGCTTAGTGAGTGATCGTTCTATTGCTTATGGAATTGCGCAGGCGATGCATCGCGAAGGTGCAGAATTAGCCTTTACTTATCAGTCAGAAAAAATAAAAGATCGCGTGGCAAAACTCGCAGCAGATTTTAATTCAGATTTAGTCTTTCAATGTGATGTGTCTCAAGATGCGGAAATCGATCAAGCCTTTCGACAATTACAACAGCATTGGGATGGCTTAGATATCCTGGTGCATTCCATTGGCTTTGCGCCCGCAGATCAATTGCAAGGCGATTTTTCTGAAGTCGTGAATCGTGAGGGATTTCGTATTGCTCATGATGTGAGCGCTTATAGTTTTGCGGCGCTTGCAAAAGCAGCAAAACCGATGATGTTAAATCGCCAATCCTCAATGTTAACGTTGACATATCTTGGCTCAGAACGTTTTTTAGAAAACTATAATGTGATGGGTGTAGCGAAAGCAAGCTTAGAAGCAACAATGCGTTATTTGGCTGGAAGTCTTGGCCCACAAGGTATTCGAGTCAATGCCATTTCAGCGGGACCCATTAAAACGTTGGCGGCATCCGGCGTTAAGGACTTGCGAAAAATGTTAAATTGGAATGCAAAAGTCGCGCCGTTGCGCGCTAACGTGACCACAGAACAAGTGGGTAATACCGCAGCATTTTTATGCTCTGATTTGGCTTCAGGTATTACTGGAGAAACTATTTTTGTTGATAACGGTTTTCATATAATGGGAATCCCCGCGTTAGATGAGGTTGAAGCATAATGGGTTGGTTGAAATATCAAACAGCATTCAATGCGTCTCCGTATCAATTTCAAGTGTTTGAGTTATGGCGTGAAGCCATTAAATTGGCAACTCCTTTTTGGTTACGATTATTATTGGCGGATATCATCTTAATTGTTGTGATGCACCTTCCTTTCTGGATGCCGCTACTGGGTAAATGGTTTCCTTTCCTTGAAGCGCTTCGTATTCATCCAGCTATATTTAATACCCCTGGTTTTTTTGCAAACTTCGCTACATTAAGTAAGCTACTATTGCCTTTTTTATTTGGCTTATTTGTTATTGTGCCCGTATACTTAGGCGTGAACTTGTTGGCTTTTCGTATTGTTTACCAACGCCCAGCTCCCATTACCATACTGAGTCATTATCTCAGTTTATTTTGGTGGAGTAATATTGTTACGTTATTTTTTCTTTCTGGTATCATTCTTGTTCCTTGCATTTATGCTTTGCAATTTTTATTTGCACATGCCTCCACGCCAGGATTTATTGCGCAATTTTATTTGGGATTATTGGCTACTTTGTTTTTCTTTGGTTATATCGTTGTGATGTTAAGTTTGGTGATCGGTTTGGTATTCGCGGCAAGAGTGGCTCCTATTGATGCGATTAAAATGTCCTGGAAAGCTGTCAAACAAAATTTTTGGAAAATTTTTGCAATGTTGATATTGTTGTATATGGTGCGCAGTATTGGTTATCGAACTTGGTATGCCTCTGACTTACTGTTGATGCCGCCAAGTGCCATTGCATGGGCATTGATGTATAAAAAGATTTTTAGTGCGCACGGTTTGGTAGAGTAATATATGGGTTGGAAATTTTTATGTTAGATACAAAATACTATAGAAACGAATTAGAAACTTTGGCCGCATCGATGCTAAAACGCGGCGCAGCATTCGATACAAGTTTTTTTCAAAAATTAGAAACAGAACGCAAAACACTGCAAACTGAAACTGAACAATTGCAAAGTCAACGTAATCTATTATCAAAATCTATTGGGCAGAAAAAATCAAAAGGTGAAAATGCAGATGATTTATTGCAGCAAGCGGAACAGGTGAATATTGCTTTAAAAAATAATGAAACCGCTTTGGCTCAATTGTTGGAGAAATTACATCAAGCGCAAAGTGCTGTGCCAAATATTTTAGATACGACTGTGCCAGAAGGGCGCGACGAGACAGCAAACGTTGAAGTTCGCCGCGTGGGCACGCCAAAAACTTTTACATTCGCGCCAAAAGATCATGTCGATTTAGCAGTGCAAGCAGGCTGGATAGATTTTGATCGCGCCGCAATGATCGCAAGTTCGCGTTTTGTGGTGTTATATGGTCCTTTGGCAAAACTGCAGCGTGCATTGATTCAGTTCATGTTAGATGTGCATACGCAAGAAAATGGTTATCAAGAAGTTTATGTACCTTATTTAGTGAATAGTCAATCTTTGTATGCGACAGGTCAGTTGCCAAAAATGGAAGAAGATCTGTTTAAAACCACGTTTGATCCCACGTTATATTTGATTCCTACTGCGGAAGTCCCTGTAACCAATTTAGCGCGTGATAGAATTTTTAGCGCAGATGAGTTGCCAGTAAAATGGACGGCGCATACGCCCTGTTTTCGTAGTGAAGCAGGTTCTTACGGCAAAGATACGCGTGGCATGTTGCGTCAGCATCAATTTGAAAAAGTTGAATTGGTACAGCTTGTGCCAGCTGCGCATTCTGAGGCGGCGCATGAAGCATTAACGAAACATGCAGAAGCGATTTTACAAAAACTGGGTTTACCGTATCGTGTGATGTTATTATGTGCCGGCGATACAAGTTTTAGTTCTAGTAAAACTTATGATTTGGAGGTTTGGTTGCCAGGACAAAATTGTTATCGTGAAATTTCTTCTTGCAGTAATTTTAAAGATTTTCAGGCGCGTCGACTGCAGGCGCGTTGGCGAAATCCTGCAACCAATAAGCCTGAGCTTTTGCATACATTGAATGGCTCTGGTTTAGCTTTAGGTAGAACAGTCTTGGCTATTTTAGAAAACTATCAACAAGCCGATGGTAGTGTGAAATTACCTGAAGTGCTTGTGCCATATATGGGTTGCGATATTTTGCAAGGTAAAAAATTATGAGTATGTCAGATATTGAAAAAAGTTTGATGCCGAATGAGACGATTATTGTGTCTACCGAATTACATTGGATTATTTTTTTCTGGCCATTAATTCTTACGCTTTTTTTAATTACGTTCATGTTCAAGCAGCATTATATGTTTTTATTGAACTATGCTGCGTTAGCGTTAATTGTCTATTTTCTTGGCTCAGTATTTATTCAATACGTCACGACTTATTATGTGCTAACGACTAAGCGCGTTATTATAAAACGGGGTCTTCTGTTTGTGAAAAGTTGGGATATTACGATTCCACGCATAGAAAGTGTGCAGTTGCAACAATCTTTTATAGGAAAAATGTTTGATTACGGCGACCTTGTGATCAATGGAATTGGTGGGGATAGCATCGTATTTTTAACGATGGAAGATCCGTTGACCTTCCGCAAAGAACTTTTTGGATTGATGGAAAAACCAAACTCATGAAGTTGAAATTATTTTTATTATTGATTATCAGTATTTTCTTATCTGCCTGTGACTTTCATTTGCGCGGTAATTATGATTTACCTGCGCAATTGCAAAATATCTATGTAGATTATACTCAGCCAAATGATGCTTTGGTGCAAGGTTTGAAGCGTGCATTGCGTCGCGCCAAAGTGAATGTTGTCAATCAAGTATCACAGGCGGATTATATTTTGCAAATTAAGAGTATTACTCAAAACCCCGTGTTACAAGCAACGAGTACAACAGGGCAAGTCAATACTTATGCAATGCAATATACGGTGAAGTTTTCTTTACAGGATAAAACAGGAAAAGATTTATTGGCGAATCAACAAGTGCAAAGTAGTGAATATTATACGATCGCCTCAAGTCAATTAGCTACTAACTTTAATCAGCAGCCTAACTTAACACCTGCGCTGCAACAAGATGTTATCAATCAAATCATGTTCCGTTTAGGTAGTAAGAATACAGAAAATATTTTAGCCACTTCATGAAATTAAGCTCAGACCAGTTTGTTAAACAGCTCAACGCAAAAAGCCTATTGTCCTGTTATTGGTTTACAGGTGATGAAACCTGGCAACTTGAAGAGTCTCGCAGACAATTGCTGCAGGTGGCAAAACAAGCAGGATTTGTTGAGCATCAAAAGCTCGCTTTACAGAATTTAGATCCTAGTGTTGTAAAAGCAGAGCTCTATTCAGGCTCATTATTTTCGAATCAAAGAATTATTGAAATTAATTTGCATCAAGGCAAATTGAATGAGAATTTATCTGAGCTATTACAGTTTTTTTGTCAAAAACCAAATTCTGAAATTTTATTATTGTTAACCAGCCCAAAATTAGAAGGTTCCACTGCACAAAGCAAGGCCTATAAAGCATTTGATGCGATAGGTATGGTGGTGCAGGTTTGGCCAATGACCGCAGACCAATTACCTAAATGGTTAGCCACGCAGCTTGCAAAGCATCAGTTAAAAACTTCATTAAATGGATTGCAGCTATTAATGGAATTAACCGAAGGTAATTTATTGCATGCCGCTCAGAGCATTGAAAAACTCGCGCTCATTTATGCTAATCAAGCTGAAGTATTATCTACCGAACAAATAATGACCGTTGTAGCACCTCAAGCACATTTTGAGGTATTTCAATTGAACGAAGCTTTTTTACAAGGCGATAAATTACGCGCATTGAAGATTTGTCGTAATTTGCAAGCAGCGGGTGAAGAGGTAATTTTGGTTTTGGGTGCTTTACTCAAAGATATTCGTTTATTACTCAAACTTGCCGCGGCAGGCGAAAAAAATTTTATGTCGGCTTGTCAAAAATTTGGCGTGTGGGAAAAGAAAAAACCATTGTATCGAATGGCATTACAACGAGGCATCGGTAAACAAGATTTATTACAGGCCACAGCAAAAATCGACCAATATGCTAAAAACCCGCGCCTAGGAAATCCATGGCGTGCATTAGAGCAATTCCTTTTAAGTTTTTCTTGAAGTCTAAAGCTCATAATGCATAAGACGTTCTCTCTTACACAAATTCTGATACAAAAATAAAAATTGGCTCGTTTGTCACAATTAATCATGTCATAATATTTTTCGCGTTTGATTTTTGCCGCCAAAGGATAAATGCTATGTACCAATCCAATTACTTTGTGTATATAAAAACTAATGAAAGTCATCTATATTTCGATGTAGGTATTGCCGACAATATTATTAAAACATTGCTTGATCAACAAGCAAACGCAAGTCATCAAGCTGATCCGATCATGTGCGGAAAATTAGTTTATTACGAATATGGGCATACATTGGTGAGTGCTACGGCAAGATGCCAGCGCCTCATTAAATTACCTTCGAGTAAACGTTTAGATTTGATTGAGCGGCATAATCCGTCGTGGCAGGATTTGAGTATGGATTGGGTCAAGTGACTTCATTGTTAGAGTTTATTATTGCGAGCGCGCTTAGTGTAATATTGCTTAGCGGGGTTTCATCAACAGTCATTTATTTATTGAAAAGCTATTATGAGTTGCGCACCCAACAAGATTTGTTTTTTGAGGCAGAGCTCATCACGCAAATTTTTAAGCAAAATTTGTTCAGTCAAAATCAGTGGGGCTGTCAAAATATATCAACTTCAATTGAAAATTATTCTCAACAGGTCAGTGGCGATTTCAATCAGGCAATAAAAATTTATTCGGCAGATAATATGTCTGCCGAGTTGCCATTAAACATACGAAAAAAATTGTTATCACATAGTCATGTAATCCAACAAAATAATATCGAAAAGCCAATGTATATTGCGTTAGATCAACCCGAGTCAAGCAGCTATCAATTAATAGGTGAGCAGCAGCAACTAGAGAAGCAAAATGTTGTTTTATTATTTAATTGTCAGCATGCTTGGTTGTTTGATTTACAGGAACTTTGGCATCGGCAAAATCAAACGTGGATTAAGCTACCGTCAGAAATAAAGTTGCCACTACATACAAATTTCTTGCTGGCAAAATGGCAAATCACGTGGTGGTTTGTGATGAAAAATAATCAAGGAGATTATGGGTTGTATCGTCTGATTCTGCCTTATGAGCGTGCGCCAGTCGAGCTCATTGATCACGTGAAGATGATGCAAACTAAAGTTGTGGGTAACAAAGTTGAAATTCATTTAGATTTGGCAGAAGCAAAACAGAAATTGCATTGGACTATCGTGGTGTGAGAATAGCATTTATTGTGTTACTTTTAAGTTGTAGCATGTTGTTACTATCTGCGGCTGAGCATTTGCAAATGTCACGAAAACTGTATGTTTGGCACAAGCAAGCTTATGAAACAGAACTTCGATTGAATACGATTATCGATCATTTGCAGTTTTCACAAGAATGCTCCTTAGAAGCAAGTAAACTCCCAACAGCTATATCGCAAGATATTTTTGCATGGTTGGAAAATTCACCGCCCGATTATTTTTGTATGCAAGAATCCCAAAGGATTTTAGTTCGCTATCTTTGGGTAAAATCTGGGGATTTTGCTTTGCTCTATTTGGTGGGTCGGACTACTGATGGTTCAGCGTGGGTGCGTGTTCAAAAATTGAACCAAAAATTTTCAAATTCTCTCTAATGTGTTACCTTATGACTAATAATCTAAATATCCTATGGTACTGAAATGAATATTTTAGTGGCAGGTGCAACGGGGTTTATCGCTTCACAAATTGTGACAGATCTTTTGCTGGATGGCCATCAAGTAACGTGCGCGGTACGTAATGTTTCATATGCACAAAAATTATTTCCAAATGCTAAAGTGATTCCATGTGATTTTATTCATGATGTCGATGGCGCAACATGGCTGCCACGCTTGGAAAATATTGATGTTATTGTAAATTGTGTTGGAGTACTTTATCACCCCAATAAAAAAATTATTTGGAATATTCATTATGCAACACCAAAAGCATTATTTGATGCGGCAGAACAAAGTGGTGTGCAACGTATTATTCAAATTTCGGCATTAGGTTGTGATAAGAATAGTGTCGATTATGCCACAAGCAAAAAAGCGGCTGAAGATTATTTATTATCATTACCTATTAAATCAGTGATATTGCGTCCATCCTTGGTATACGGTCGGGGCTCTTATGGTGGAACTTCGTTATTTCGTGGTCTCACAGGCTTACCTTGGTTGCTTCCAGTTCCTGGTAATGGTGAGCAAAGATTCCAGCCTATTTATCTTCCTGATTTATCTAAAGCGGTAAAAAATTTAATCACAATTCCACTAACAGAATCGGTTGTTTTAAGTGCGGTAAGTAGTACACAAAAAACACTTACTCAAGTATTAACAACGCTGCGTTCTTGGTTGGGGTTTTCTAAGGCAAAATTGATTTCTATCCCGCTGATCTTTATTCGCCTAGGTGCATTTTTTGGTGATTTTATTCCTTATTCAGCAATGAATACTTCATCTTATAAAATGCTTGTGCAAAATAATATTACCACTGAGCAAGAAACGAAACGCTTTCATGAAATGATAGGATTTATTCCGCGTGACTTAGAAGCGGGTATTTATACTGAACCTAGTACTGTACAAGATCATTGGCATGCTAGGCTGTTTTTTTTAAAACCTTTTTTGCAACTGAGTATTGGAGTTGTGTGGTTGTTTGGAGGTATTTGCAGTTTATTCTTTTCACAACAGGCGGCTTATCATTGGCTTACTGCGCTGGGTATTAATTCTGTTTGGCAACCCACATTGCTTTATGGTGCCAGTCTATTGGATATTTTGATTGGCTTTGCCGTTTTATTCAATTATAAAACATATAAAATTGGCATATTGCAATTGCTAATATTAATTGGATATACATTTATTATTACCTGTAAATTACCGGTTTTATGGTTAGATCCATTTGGGGCTATTGTGAAAAATTTACCATTCATGGTAGCAATCTTAGTTTATTTAGCATTAGGATCGGATCGATGACGTTATATTTATGGTTGAAATTTATTCATGTAATTAGTTCTACAATATTGTTTGGCACCGGTATTGGTACGGCTTGTAATATGTATATGGCGAATCGAAGCAAAGACATCCATGTTATTGCCACTACAGCACGTTATGTTGTAATGGCGGATTGGTGTTTCACAACGACGAGTGGTTTTTTGCAGCCCGTAACAGGCTTTTGGATGGTATATATCGCGGGATACTCATTGTTGGCGCCATGGGTATTATGGTCAATTGTGGGATATTTAATCGCAGGTTTTTGTTGGTTTCCGGTTGTATACTTGCAAATTAAAATGCGTGATTTTGCGGTAGCGGCGGATCAAAACAAAACCCAGTTACCTGAAAAATATTATCAATATTTTAAATATTGGTTTTGGTTAGGTTGGCCGGCATTTATCAGTTTGATTGGCGTGTTTTATTTGATGACCAATAAATAGGTAGCAAAACTCTTAGGCTTTCCCTATAATGGACCTATGGAAAAGGACCAAAGTTTTTTCTACATCAAAGACGATACCTTAATTTGCCAAGGAGAATGGACAATATTATCCTTGCCGCCAAGTTTAGAGGATTATTTGTCGTCAATCGATCACCCTGTTAAAAATATTGATGCGCGTCCAATCAGCCGTCTGGATTCAGCAGGCGTAGAGTTCATTCAAGAAATTCAAAAACGTTTTTCAGCCGCTATACAATTATCCGATGAGCAAAAGCGTTTATGTTCACTCATAGGTTCCTATACGTTCAAACCTACTCCGATAGAAACACCCAAAAAATTATCTGGAGTTGAAGAGCTTGGTCAATCCGCTTATCGTGGCTATTTAGAGTTATTAAAATATTTTGAATTTATTGGTGAAGTATTCGTTTTAATGTTTTCTTGGATATTTCTACCGCAACGTATTTTATGGCGCAATATCGCCAAAGTGCTTGAATCTGCGGGTTACTATGGATTACCAATTATTGGCCTATTATCATTTTTAATAGGTGTTGTCCTGGCCTATCAAATGGGCGTGCAGTTAAAGAATTATGGCGCCAATATTTTTGTGGTGAATTTGCTTGGTATTTCAATTTTAAGAGAATTTGCGCCGCTGATCACGGCAATCATTGTTGCGGGCAGAACCGGGTCGGCATTTACTGCAGAACTTGGCACAATGAAAGTTAACCAAGAACTAGATGCTTTAACGACAATGGGCGTAAAACCGCTAGAATATTTAGTAACACCAAAAATTTTGGGATTAATTATTGCAATGCCATTATTGAGTATGTGGGCGTCATTTACCGGAATTTTCGGTGGAATGATTATGTCGAAGTCCATGCTTGATATCACATTTATTGGTTTCTGGCATCAGTTTCATACGGCAGTTGGAACAAAACAATTATGGATTGGTTTAATGAAAACCCCGGTTTTTGCTTTTATTATTAGTTCGGTTGGTTGTTTTCAAGGTTTTGAAGTCAGCGGAGGCGCTGAAAGCGTAGGTAAACAAACCACGCGTAGTGTAGTGCAAGCGTTGTTTTTGATTATTGTTGCCGACGCATTCTTCTCTATTTTACTGAGTATATTACATGCCTAAGCCAATTATTCAGGTGGAAAATTTAAGTACGCAAATTGATGGTCATTGGATTCATCGCGACTTAAATTTTACAGTTGAACAAGGTGAAATCGTGGCGATCGTTGGTGGTAGTGGTGCAGGTAAATCCACTTTGCTTAACTGTTTGTTGTTACTATTGCCTCCCGCTGCAGGAACTATAAAAATTTTTGATGAAAATATTGAAACTTTAGATGCTAAAGATAAAGAGGCTTTACGTACTCGTTGCAGTATTATGTTTCAAGGCGGCGCATTATTTAGTGAACTCACGGTTGCTGAAAATGTTTTATTTCCCATGTTGCAACATTCTCATTTAGAAAAACCTTTGTTGACAAAATTAGCGATCTTGAAAATTCTAATGGCTGGCTTAAATGAAGATGCTGCGCCAAAATATCCCGATGAGCTTAGTGGAGGAATGATTAAGCGTGCGGCAGTGGCGCGGGCTTTAGCACTTGATCCTGAGTTGTTATTTTTAGATGAGCCAAGTTCAGGATTAGATCCTATTACAGCAAGCGGATTAGATAAACTTATTTTAGAATTACGTGATAGCTTGAAGTTGACCATTGTGATCGTGACCCATGATTTAGATACATTGGCCACTGTGCCAGATCGGATTGCTTTCATCGGTCAAGGCAAAGTTTTAGCTTGTGATACGTTAGCAAATTTAATTAAATCGGATATTCCTGAAGTTCAGGATTATTTTAATAATGCTCGAGCAAAACGAACCTTCGGAGCCTAAAACATGCAACAGGCATGGCAAAAAACGGTTTATCTTTACAATCATTTTCTGAACACTGCTTGTTTTGCGCGCGCCGCTTCACTGGCATTTACGACTATTCTTGCCATCGTTCCACTGATGGTTATTTCTTTTAGTGTCATTTCATTATTTCCTTCTTCAGAAACATTACAGTATGAAATTCAAAATTTTATTTTTAGTAATTTTGTGGCAAGTTCAGGAAAAATTATTCAAGAATATTTAAGTTTATTTGTGGCGCGTGTGCATGAGCTTTCTTTATTTAGTACTATATTTTTAATGGTCACTGCCATCACCATGTTGTTTTCAATTGAAAGTTGTTTAAATGCGATATGGGGTGTGCAAAATCAACGGTTTTGGGTGAGGGCAATTATTTTCTATTTATTGATTTTATTGATTGCACCTATTTTAATTACTTTTAGTTTAGTGTTGACTTTTTTCTTTACGGGTTTATTGCATCATTCGATACAACTATTATCCTTGCCAGCCGAAGTTATGATTAAAATGTTTCCAATGATTTTAAGCTTCATTGGTTACCTTTTAATTTACAAAATGATGCCAAATTGTTATGTGCCCTGGAGAATCGCTGTTTTGAGTGCAGTGATTTCAGCGGGTTTATTTGAGTTTTCTAAAAGTATATTTGGCTGGTATTTGAAAGCTTTTCCTACTTATAAAATTATCTATGGCGCCATTGCCGCTTTCCCAATATTTTTAATTTGGGTTTACATTTGTTGGTTAATTTTTGTCATCGGCGCCGTGATTGGATTTGGCTTTTCCGAGCGCGAAAAGAAGCTAGAACAGGTAATTTCAGCTTTAAAATAGCTATATTTCCTAAGCTTTCATTAAGGTTTGGTTGGTAAAATTATAAAAATAAAATGACTAGAATATACCTATGCTCCAAATCACAATTGATCCAACCAACCTTAGGCAAGGCTCTGAAGAAGAGAAATATTTTCTGGGAGCACTTAAGCATTTGGAGAAAACTCGACGTATGGGTTCGATTCAAAGAGATACTCCCATATGTTTTGAACTCTCGATCGATGGAACTTTAACTGCTGTTGAAGTAAAACTAACTCACACAATTAATATTAGGCAACGATTCAATAAGAGCAGTTCTCAAGGTTTGCGTTATCAAATTTTACAAAATGTCAGTTTTACAAATACGAATAGAACTCGTGTTTTTGATGTGCTTAAAACTCTTGCTATTGAAAACGATCAAATCAACGATGTTACCTCCGCCGATCGCCCAAGAATAATTAAAGAAAAAATCGCTAATCAAGCTTTTGATAGCTCCGCAGAGTTTCTATATGGTGGAGATTTGTTACGTACAAAACCGATCGTGACAGAGGCAATAGACAAATTCCGGCAGACAACATGGATCACGCAACGTAAACTTTTTGGAAGTACCTTAAAGAGTTTTTTGAAAACAGATCGTAGCGATCGCAAAGTATTAGGTTTGGGTTCTGAGCGCCTAACATTTATTATTCGGCTTTTAGCGGCTTATAAAGAACAAGTGTTTGACCGTCATATCATTCATGGTGATTTAAATGACAACAATATTTTATTTGATTCTATCGATAACTCAATCAAGATTATTGATTACGAAACGGCAAGTTATAAAGACAGTCAAAAAAGAATTTATCACGGCCATTGTTACTATGTTTCTCCAGAATTACTTAAGAGTTACGGGCATGTTTTTGAGAAAGATAATCGCTTGTTGGGTGTAGAAATGGTTTTTTCTTATGATATGTTTGCATTGGGTCGTCTAGTTGCGCAAATATTGGGAGAAGATTTGTCAAATTACAACGATCAGTATGGTTTTATTTCCCATTGGTCGTCACATATTTTTTATGTGCATTATGCTGATAATTATGGCTTATCCCGTCAACACAAGTTAGACAAAAAAAATCTGTATGCCGCAACATCTTGGCTAACATTGGCAACATTAAATTTGCAATTATGTTTAGATCAACTAAGGCTCGTCACATATAAGTTAAAGCTTATAGAGATATTACGAGGTATGACGGATGAATTCCCTGAAAAGCGTTGGTCTATTGAACAAGTATTGCGGGAGTTTACTGCTCTGCGAGATGAGTTATCACTAAAAGAACAATCTAAAGCTTCTATTGATGTTGAATCTGCGGAATCTTTCGCACCACAAGTATCAGGAACATTAGCCTCTGAACAATCTTCTTCTTTGTCAAAAATTCAAATTGGGATGCAACCGTTTGAACAAGAAAAAAATGATGGGGACGCTGCGCCAGGCCCTTGTCGATGTGTATTGTTATAAATATGATAAAATAATTGGCATTAATATGGCCAATTATTTTATCTCATGACTTCTTCCGATACCTGGCATCAACCTCTTTTACAGCAATGGCAGCAATGCTTGACGCAGCAAAAAATTCCGCACGCAATTCTGTTGCACGGGCAGCCAGGATTGGGAAAACAACAGCTCGTGAAATCGATGTTACAACTGCTCTGGTGCGAGACGCATCAAGCTTGTGGCGCGTGTCGACATTGTCATTGGTTGCAACAAAATACGCATCCTGATTGCCTTTGGCTTCAACCAGAAGCGCCTGGAAAAGCCATTAAAATTGACGATATTCGTGAGGCGACTCAGTGGTTGCAACTGTCTCCTTTGCATAGTCAAAAAAAAGTTTTGGTCATTCAGGCTGCAGAAAATTTAAATATTGCCTCAAGTAATGCATTGTTGAAATCTCTTGAAGAACCGCCGGATAGTGGATTTATTATTTTGATTTCAGAAATACCCGAGCAGCTTTTGCTCACTATTCGAAGTCGGTGTCAAAAATGGCGCATACCAATGCCAGAAAAAAATACACTGACGTCCTGGTTGCAAACAAAGACAGGCCTTAAAAAAGTTGCGGAAGATTTATTGGAAATGGGTTTGGGGCCTTACGCTTTGTTACAAGAATTTTCTCCAGAGCAGACCGAAATGCGCGAAAAAATTACTGAAGTTTTTGTTGCGGTATCTGAACGAAAAATTTATTTTATAACTGCTGCGGAAAAATTAAAAGAATATTCGCCTCAAGAAATTCTGCGTTATTTTAGTTATTTTTTGCAAGCCAAAATTATGGCGGCGGCAAAAGACAATGCCATCGAGCCATTAAAAAAATGGTTAGACGTGCAACAACAATCGCTTGTTTTAAAACGTTCCATACTACAGAATGCCAATCTAAATTTTCCATTACAACTTGAATTGTTGTTACAGAATATATTGAAAAGCTGAGATTCTTCACTGTCATTC
>Ga0206987_1087_pt1 | contig 19725 bp, 16 predicted proteins | sample Alteio_BWMinCont_11_FD_153281 | JGI IMG/M metagenome (GOLD analysis project Ga0206987, IMG submission 153281) | Enriched cells from forest soil in Barre Woods Harvard Forest LTER site, Petersham, Massachusetts, United States -... | ecosystem: Environmental > Terrestrial > Soil > Temperate forest >... | reverse complement strand
AATGGCCGCTTATTTACACATTGAAGCGGAAGTGCATCACATCGCCATCCTTCACTACATAATCTTTACCCTGAATCATTAGCTTTCCTGCATCGCGGCAAGCTGCTTCCGAACCATATTGTATATAGTCATCATATCCTATCACTTCCGCTTTTATAAATCCTTTTTCAAAATCGGTATGTATAACGCCGGCAGCCTGCGGTGCCTTGTCGCCTTTGTGAATGGTCCATGCACGCACCTCTACTTCACCTGCTGTAAAATAGGTTGAGAGGTTCAATAACTTATAAGCCGCTTTGATGAGTTTATTTACCCCGGGCTCATCCAAACCCATATCATCGAGGAATACCTTGCGGTCTTCGGCGCTTTCCAGTTGAGTTATTTCGGCCTCAATACCTGCATCAATTATCAGCACTTCGGCATTTTCATCTTTCACGGCTTCTTTAACTGCATCGGTATATTTATTTCCTTTCAGTGATGATTGGTCTACATTGCAGACATATAATACAGGCTTAATAGTGAGCAGGTGCAAATCGGCAACAGCCACCTTTTCTTCATCTGTCAAAACCACTGTACGAGCAGATCTTCCTTCCGAAAGGCATTTGAAATACATATTCAATATTTCGAACTCTTTCTTTGCGTCTTTATCCGTTCCTACTTTGGCTACGATATTAGGGTGGTTAAGATCAATGTCCGATAACCTGACTGCATGATACGCTTTCTGCCACACAGGGTGGAGCGAATCTACCATACAATCATTTACTGGAGTGGCATTCCAATAAATGGATTTATCCTGCGATTTAAGCTCGGAAACAATAAAAACATCTTTTAAGTTTTCAAGCGGTAAAATCCCAACTGAAATAGTAATGGTATTATGGTTATTCGTTACCATTTTACTGAGGGTATCGGTAAAAGAAGGTGCCCATTCATGCAGCGAATCCATTTTATAAGAAGGACTTTTTGAACCGTAAACTGAATCAACCAGGAATGTTTTGTCTGCCGGGGGCCAATGTGGAATATCTTGCCTGAAGGTATTGACAGACTCAAAAATATATGGCGAAACTCCTTTACCAGGAAGAGAAGAAAAAAGATAGAAAGTGCCTCCGTAGTAATCGCCTTCTTTTACGAGGTAAGGATAGTAATGTAGAAAGATAGCCAGGTATACAGGGTCGCCGCTTGCCACGGTACCCCATGAAAGATAGAGTTTATGCTCTTGTTCAATAAGCTGGATAACGGGCTGTTTTTTCGGTGAATTCTCTATAAAGTGAAAAGCAGTTGTGTCTACATTATCCTTCTTTGCGTAATACTTTTCCGGTAATTCAGCCTCATTTTGAATGAGTGAAAGACAATTATCGGTTGTAATATAATTATTCAAATGATTACTTTGAAGGACTATTTGTTCATAACGGCAAGAATAAAAGATGGAATAATATTTTCTTTCTGCGATCAGTGAATCAATACCAAGCAGGCAAATAGCGAAAACCAATATTACTTTCATGTTGCTTTGCATTTCGGGTAACCATCCGAATAAAAATAAAAGCAGAAACGGGAAGCTGAATATCAATACAGAATATTGGAGCACCGGACTAACGTATCGTGAATAAAAGAAACCGGTTAAAAAAGGAATTAAAAACCAGCAAAAGGAAATAACCAGGTAATTAGGTGAGGTTATTTTTTCGCGGATGCTGTACACCACTCCATATAAAAATAGGAAGCCGGTAAAGGCCATAATAAATGGCGAAAAATCGAATACGTATTTTAGATACTCTATAATGAAATCATTTTCCGGCGGGGCGAGTAACTTAGGAAGTCCTCCTATCCCGAACTGGTAAAAGAAAATATGTAAATGAGGAATATACAAGATGAAAACAATAATTCCTGCCGCCATGTATTTTAATACATATTTTTTCGGGATAAATAATAAACCCGTCACACCAATCATTAGAGCGACCAGGAAAGAGAAGTAGTGATTATAGATGCATAAAGTGCTAAACAATATGTAGAGGAAAGTATTTCTGTAAAACCGTTCTTCCGGTTTAAAAACGATGTTGTTCCAGTAATATACCATAGCCAATGCAAAGAATAGTCCGCTTGCATAGGGGCGGGCAATCTGGCTGTACATAACGGAATATTCCAGCGCTGCCAGGAAAGCCGCGCACACCAATCCCACAGTAGGATTGAACCAGGCTTTGCCAATGCGGAAAATGTAAAATACAGAGCATATTCCGCAAATGATAAAAGGTAGCTTGACAACTATTTCAGAATAGCCGAATAATTTTGTCCAGTAATAGAGAAAAACCTGCACTCCTGCAGGATGTGCATCCGTAATAACTCCATTTTTTATCAGCTCGGAAAATGATGAGAAATGGGTACGGAGCAAGGCATTGAATTCGTCATTAGTAAAAGGTATTTCAGTAGGATGCACAAGCCTCAGCACAGATGCAAGCAACAGAATTGCAAATAAAATAAGATAAGTGATTTTAGTCTCTCTGTTCAAATCTTCAAAATTACCGGCCAGGTTTAATGCAACGAATAAAATTTTGATGGCTAATATATAAAAAATGGAAACTCCATTTATTTCAAATACACTATCTTAGCCCCCTGTTTATCTTCATGATATGAAAAGAAATCGCTTCACCGTTATTGCTGTTATAGTACTGGTTATTGCCTCTCTTTATTTTTTAGTTTTTAAAAGCGGATTCTCCACCATTGGCGAGAAAGACAATGAGTTTGCCGTGAAAGATACCGGGAGTATCACCAAAATATTTATAGCTAATAAGAATAACCAATCGGTCACATTAACACGCATATCAAAGGGACAATGGATGGTAAATGGCCATTTTATTGCCCGTGCCGATTGCATTAATACACTTTTGTATACCATCAATATGGTTGCCATTAAAGGAGTTATCGACCCGCGTTCGTGGAACACAGTTATCAAAAACCTTTCTTCTTCGGCGATTAAAGTGGAAATATACGAAGGCGATAACAGGGCAAAGGTATACTATGTTGGTGGAGAAACGGCTGATGAGTTGGGAACATATATGTTGATGGCAAATTCAAAAACGGAGGAAAACTATAAGCAACCTTATATTACCTACATACCCGGTTTTGATGGCTATCTCACCACCCGCTATTTTATTAAGGAAGAAGACTGGCGCGACCGTTCCGTTTTTCAATATTACCCTTACGACCTGAAATCGGTATCGATGATTTATCCCGGGGCCGATTCTTCATTTCGCATTACCATTGCAGGGCGGAATCAATTTATATTGGATAATCCGCTCACAAACCGAAAAGCCGGTATGTTTGATACCATGGCGGTGAAACAATACCTTACCTATTATCAAAGTGTGTCGTGGGAAGTTACAGCCCCTACGGAAAAGGAAGACTCCATAGTGCATTCCCCTCCTTTTGTTATCATGCGTGTAGAAGATGCTAAAGGAAAAGTAACTACGGTGAAGCTATATCATCGCTGGGCTACGGATAACCAACGCGAAAAATATGGGATTGATTATAAATACGACCCTGATAGAATGTTTGCCCTGGTTAATGACAAAGACTTTGTGATTGCACAATACTTTGTGTTCGGAAAGATGATGCAGCCCGCTGCCTATTTCTTTAGGTAATTTTGCTTTTTACCCCTCATTTTTGGAATATTTCACAGAATATCCTCAAGTCCCATAATATACTGAAATACAGCACATAGCGGTGTTTGTTGAAAAATAGTGAATAACTATGGTTGGGGTTATTCTTCCAGTGGGTGCTAAGTTTCTACTTTTGTTCCTTACGTAATTAATCCAACCTAACATGATGAAATTTGTCGTTTCCAGCAATACCCTGTTTAAAGAATTGCAACTTATCAGTGGCGTTTTAAATTCAAGCAATGCATTGCCCATACTCGATGATTTTCTTTTCCAATTAAAGAAAAATCAACTCAGCATATTTGCCTCCGATATTGAGACTACCATTAACACCAGTGTTGAGGTAGAATCTACCGATACCGGAGAAATAACCATCCCTGCAAAATTGCTAATGGAAATGCTGAAAAATTTTGCCGACCAGCCTCTTACCTTTAAAATAGATACCGATAAATACAGCATAGAGATCAATTCCGAATCGGGCAAGTTTAAAATCATTGGGCACGACCCGGAGGAATTTCCCAAGATGCTCTCGGTTGAAAACCCCGTAGCGCTCGAAATAGATGCTGATACCCTCGTTTCAGCCATCAACAAAACTATATTCGCTGTTGCGAACGACGACCTCCGCCCGGTAATGTCAGGCGTATATTGCAACTTCTCCGAAACGGGAATGATTTTTGTAGCTACCGATGCTCACCGCCTCGTTAAGTTTAAAAAGCCTTTGGCGGGCGTAAGCGGCGATACCTCCATCATTATTGCTAAAAAGCCATTTAACCTGCTGAAGAATATTCTCAGCAGCAAAGATGGAAAAGTGAAACTGGAATATAACAAAACCAATGCTTCATTCTCTATCGATAATTTGAGACTGTCCTGCCGCCTGATAGATGGAAAATATCCTAACTACGATGCGGTAATTCCTAAGGAAAACCCTAATAAGCTTACCCTTTCCAGGGAAGCGTTCCTCGGTTCGCTCCGCCGGGTTTCTATCCTTTCCAATAAAACAACCCACCAGGTTAAGCTGAAAATTTCGGGCAATGCCTTGAGCTTATCGAGTGAAGATATTGATTTCTCTAACGAAGCCAATGAACGCCTTGCCTGCCAGTATACCGGTGAAGATATGGAGATTGGATTCAACTCTAAATTTTTATTGGATATGCTTACCAACCTCGATTCAGACGAGATTGATTTGGGCATGTCGACTCCTAACCGTGCCGGAGTACTTACGCCTATCCCTCAACCCGATGGCGAAGAACTCCTCATGCTGGTTATGCCGGTGATGCTGAATAATTAGCATTTAGGTGTAAGGGCTAAGTAATAAGGGATAAGTGGTTTTTTGTCAGTAAGAAGCGAAATAAAACCTACTTTTGCTTTGGCAATGACTAAGCAAACGCATATTAACCATTGGTTAACGAGTGCTCAAAAAGATTGGGAGGTTATGGAGTATTTGTTAAAAGGCAAAAAATATGTTCATGCTTTATTTTTCGGTCATTTATATCTTGAGAAGTTAGCTAAGGCATTGTGGGTAATAAATGGAACTGAAAATATTCCGCCTAAAACCCATAACTTGTTGAAACTATTAAATGAATCAGGTGTTAAATTAGATGAAAACCAACAAATATTTCTTTTAAAACTGAATCAATACCAAATAGAAGGAAGGTATCCCGAAGATATTGACAAACTATATAAATTCACAAATGCAAAGCTAACTGCTGAATATATCAAAGAAATCAAAAATCTAAAAAAATGCTTTCTAGAAAAGATGCCATAAAATATTCCAAAGCCTTCTTGAAGGAATGTGGTGGATTGCCTGTCAAAATCAACAAGGCTGTACTTTTTGGTTCTGTAGCCAAGTCCGAATCAAATCAAGATTCTGATATAGATATTGCATTATTCTCAGATAGCTTTGGCGATAATATTTTGAATAATCTTGACCTGATAGGTAAAGTGGCCATAAAGTACCCGGATATTGAAGTACATACCTTTTCCCGTAAATCCTATACAAGTAATAGTGTTATGGTAGAAGAAATCAAAAAGACGGGCATCCTTTTGTTTTAATTCTATTCCTCCAGCCCCATCGGGGCGGCCTCTTGGTAGAAAAGCAAATCCAACCAATCTATCTCCCGCCGAAGAAAACCCCTGGTATCCGCTAAGTTGTACTTAGTGGATAGATGAATTTTAAGTTTTACTTATCCGTAATAATTTAAGCCTAGCTTAAAAGTTTACCTGCCACTAAGCAGAACTTAGCAGGCACGGGGAGGATTTATTTTTTCTTTCCGCTTTTTTTTTTTTTCTTTTTTGAACGTCGCAAAAATGTTATGTCTGCTTTTCTCATTTCCTCATAAAAAGCTTTATAATTAATACTTTTAAATTCTGGTTTATTTGGCCTTTCTTTGTATAATTGGTATATATATATCCACCATTCGTCTTCCAATTTTTCACCTTTTAATACTTCGATTAGCTTAAAAAATTTAATTACGCTTAATTTTTTAGCTTTAGCATATTCATAACACATTAGTGTTGGTAGACAATCTCTCTCTGCAATAAGCTTATTGGTATAGTCCTCAAATTCTTGAATTTTAAATGAATATTTCTTAGCAAGTTTTAATCCCCAAAGTGCAACATTAGAATGTGAAAACTTTAAATGTTCTTTCATAATGGAGTTTATTTCATCCTCCAATATTTTCAATATGTTTTCGTTAATATACTTTTTATTTCTTGATAGAATTTTGTCGAATACGTCAATAAAATAAGGGTATATAAAACAAATTCTGGAAAGATACATTAACAAGTATCCAAAAACTTTTTCTTCAATATAGATCTTTTTTGACAGAATTCTAACTGCATATTTGATAGGAGATTCATCAGGATTTTCATTAAATAGCCTAATTGACAAGTCGATAAAGGCACTTAGAGTATTTATATCCTTATCGGCATATTCTTTCTTTCCCAAAAACTGCGATGAATATTCTTTTAAAACCCTAACCCAGTCTTGACTTATCGCTATGGGAAGTTCGACAATTTGTGTCTTTTTGGGATTAAGTCTCAGATTATATTTTTCAAGTTCTTTACTAACTTTCAGAATAAACTCATCAGCCTCATCTTTAGATTTACAATAACATTTATAGTCATCAATAAAACGTAAATATTTATACTTTTCCAATTCTTTGTCAATCCTTGATAGAATCAATTCACATATTACGCTTGAAGTATCAGGACCAATTGGAATACCAATTGTCTCATTTCTCTGCATAGATCTAACCGCAATATCAATTTTATTGTACCATAAATCTTTTTCTGATGTATGCTCTTTAGCTCTCGATGTCCAACCAAAGCCCAAGCTATGGAGTGAGAATATATACTTGGATAACAATTTGCTATATCTACGTGTACAAAGTATTTTTTGCCAAATGATTTATCAAGTATTAAAAATTTTTCATTTTTTTTCGTATCATATGGCATCATTGTTACTAGCCTACCATTAACATTATTGGGTTTAGGAATTATCATGCTTCGTTTAGCATAATCATCTATTTCCCCTATTTTATTAATTATTTTCCCCCAATTCTGTTTAATCTCTTCACACAGTCGAAAATACGCAATTGGATGTGGTATTTCAATAATTCGAGAAGCATTATTATTTCTTATTAATCTATATTTTACGCTGGAAAAGATACCTTTCTTATGAGTTTTGATACCAGCCTTTCTAACCCATTTACCAAATTCCTTACTTTGGAAAATTGCCGTTAATTTCTCCGAAAAAAAACCATATTCCAAAAGTTTTTCATATACAACTTCTTTTTTTAGAAGTTTAGTATCTTCAATTTTTATCATTTAATAATTATATGGCCTACAATATACAAATATACGGATTGCTTATATGACTTATAAACTTTGATATATTCCAAAAACTTAATCAGTTTCATAGTTGTCATTTCGGTCTAACTGTATTATTTTATCATCCTCCCCAAAAGTCATTGACCGTTTCGTATATCGCTCATAATCAATAGGAGTTTTTCTTGCTGTAAAAGGGGCCTAAAAAGTCCCCTACAGCAAGCAGGTTTCTTTTAAAGTGTCAGAGCCACTTTATAGGTTTGAGGCAGAGGAGTTTACAGCCCCCCTAAATGCTGCGCATTTGCCACCCATTTGTATTACAAGCTAATTGCAACTGAATATAGCTTTCGTGTTGCATAGGTAAGTAAATGAATATCAAATAATAAATGGCAAATAGCACAATCCTAATATCGCGAAAAGTGTTGCAATTAAGTTTCATAGCTTTTTGCAAAATTTTTATGAGTAATCTGTTTTCACCCGTAAATACAGGTGTTTTCATCGTTTATAAACAGTACTGAGAATTTCACCCTAAAATGCGTATTTTCGCCTTCCGCAAAACATGATAAAAGAAGCAACAGCAGCTTGGGATACCCCCTTAATGAAGCAATACCAGAGTATTAAAGCTAAATACCCTGATGCCATTTTGCTGTTCCGTATAGGCGATTTTTATGAAACTTTCGGCGAGGATGCCAAGCAGGTAGCGGCCATTTTAGGAATTATACTCACTAAAAAATCAATCGGCAATAATGCTACTACCGAACTGGCCGGTTTTCCTTATCACTCTATGGATAGCTATTTGCCGCGACTGGTGCGGGCGGGGCACCGGGTAGCTATCTGCGAACAACTGGAAGACCCTAAGCTCACCAAGAAACTGGTAAAGCGCGGCATCACGGAACTGATAACTCCGGGAGTATCCTACAGCGATAAAATATTACAACATAATGCCAATAATTTTTTGGCGGGGGTCTACTGGCAGGGAAAGCAAGCAGGAGTGGCTTTTTTGGATGTATCTACAGGTGAATTTTTAGTAGCGCAGGGCGACCGCGATTACATTGAAAAACTGCTGCAAAGCTTTCAGCCGACAGAGGTGCTTTATCCCAAAGAGTATAAAAAAGAATACGAAGAAATATGGGGCGATAGATACTACAGCTATGCCCTCGACGGATGGATTTTTACCGAAGACTATGCAACGGAATTACTGCTAAAACGCTTTGATACACTTTCGCTGAAAGGCTTTGGCATAGAGGGAATGAAAGAGGCTGTGATTGTAGCCGGAGCCGTGCTGAAATACCTTGCTGATACGCAAAACGACAAGGTAGCACACATCAATACTATATCACGGATTGAGAGGGAGCATTTTGTTTGGCTGGATGAGTTTACCATCCGTAATTTGGAACTGGTGCAAACCATCCATGAAAAAGGAAAATCGCTGTTGGAGGTAATGGATAAAACCTCTTCACCCATGGGGGCAAGGCTTTTACGCAGGTGGATCACATTCCCTTTGAAAGAAAAAGTGTTGATTGATGAGCGTTTGGGGATGGTTGATTTTTTTCTGGGTCATGAAGACTTCATGGAACGAATGACCCAACAACTCAAAAGCATCGGCGACCTGGAGCGTATTATTTCGCGAGTGGCGGTTGCAAAAATTTCGCCTCGCGAGGTGGTTCAACTCAAGAATGCCTTACATGCCATTGAATCATTACAGAAAGAATGTACCGCAACCGGAGAAGCACATTTCAAAAAAATATCGGAGCAGTTTAATCCCTGCAAAACAATTTCTGAAAGAATAGAAAAGGAAATTATGCCCGAGCCTCCCGCGCTGGTCAACAAAGGCAATGTAATCAGCAATGGGGTGAATGATGAACTGGACGAATTGCGGAATATTGCTTTTTCAGGAAAAGATTATGTACTGCAAATACAACAGCGCGAAATCCAACGAACAGGTATATCTTCACTGAAAGTCGGTTTTACCAGTGTTTTTGGCTATTACCTGGAAGTAACCAATACGCATAAAGACAAAGTTCCACCGGAATGGATACGTAAGCAAACGCTTTCCAATTGCGAGCGATATGTTACAGAAGAACTGAAGCAATACGAAGAAAAAATATTGGGAGCGGAGCAAAAGATTCTTCAATTGGAAGAAACCCTATTTAACAATCTGGTACTTTCCTTAGCCGACTATGTGGCACCCATACAGCTCAATGCCTCACTCTGCGCCCGTTTAGACTGCCTGCTCTCGTTTGCCAGGATTGCAGGTGAACATAATTATGTGCGACCACATATTAACGAAGAGAAAAAAATCGACATAAAAAATGGAAGGCACCCCGTTATCGAGCAACAATTGCCGGTAGGTGAAAGCTATGTTTCCAACGACATCTTTTTGGATGACGAAACGCAACAGATATTGGTAATAACAGGTCCCAATATGTCGGGTAAATCGGCTTTGTTGCGGCAGACTGCACTCATTGTAATTATGGCGCAGATGGGAAGTTTTGTCCCTGCACAGAATGCTGAAATAGGCATAGTAGACAAAGTATTTACGCGCGTTGGAGCATCTGATAATATTTCTTCTGGCGAATCCACATTTATGGTGGAGATGAATGAGACCGCTAGCATATTGAATAATATTTCTGAACGCAGCTTGATTTTGTTGGACGAAATAGGCCGCGGCACCAGCACGTATGATGGCATTTCCATTGCGTGGGCCATTGCAGAATATATCCATGAAAACCCCGGTGCAAAAGCAAAAACATTATTCGCCACGCATTATCATGAGCTGAATGAAATGGCATCTGTATATAAGCGGATAAAGAATTTTAATGTTTCGGTGAAAGAGGCTAAGAACAAAGTAATTTTTCTGCGTAAACTTATGCCCGGAGGCAGTGAGCATAGTTTCGGGATTCATGTGGCGCGCATGGCTGGTATGCCTGTAAAAGTGGTTCAACGGGCTAATGAAGTACTGACTCAATTGGAAAATACGCATAGCCCTGCTATGAAATCCCATACAGCTAAGCTTTCCGAAAATAATGCTAATGATAACCTACAATTGAGCTTTTTCCAGTTGAATGACCCGGTGCTGGAACAAATAAAAGAAGAGATTCAAAAAACAGATATAGATAATCTGAGCCCTATTGAGGCATTGATAAAACTAAACCAGATAAAAAAGCACCTGAACGGATAAGGAAAATTCTTATTTCGTACCAAAAATAATGTCTACTAATTTTTGAGCATTTTTGCTGTTCGAATATATATTCTGTAATAGATTTCTTCTTTTTTCTATCTCCTCCTCAGTAAAATCTTCTGTAAAAAGCTTGCGGATTATTTTTCGCATCTCTTCGGCAGTATCAGCGATATGGCAGAATTGGGCAAGGCCATTACCTTCTACCATAGGAGGATTAACCACACAAAAACGTCCTGAGAAAAGCGAATTGATAAGTTTATGCTTGATACCCGTCGGCTGGAATGTGGGTAGCACATGCACTTGTGCATTTTGTATTAAATTTTTCAAATCGTTCGGAATAGGAGAACTGACAAAATCAATGTTGGAGTATTTTTTTATTCTGCTTGCCAGGCTAGATGCCTTTGTACCTACAATCATCAGGGGGAATTTTAATCCCGGAAAAACTTCATTGATAAGAAATTTTGCCGCCCTGCGGTTTTCTTCCACACCCAGATTTCCATGATATATGGCATATCCTCCTCTGCCGGGTTTGCAGTCAACCACATCATTGTATATAAAAGGCGGCACATATTCCACATGGCTGTATTTTGCGGAAAGAGTGGCATGGTCGCGCTCAGAAACAGAAAAGAGCACTTTTGCGCGGCTCAGGTTTTCTTCAAACTTTTTTAGCCTTTCAGCTTCTGCTTCATAATACATTCTTTTTAGTGGATTGGCAGTAGCCAGAGTAAGATGTTCATAATATTCGCTCTCCACATTGTGCATTCTCACATAAAACGATTTTTGTTTATAGCGTTCATCCATCAGGCAAGCGCAGGTATGCACCCCTTCCAGTAAAACAGGATATTCGTCTGCAAACAATCTGTCAAATAAGTCTTTATTATCTCGGCTATATACTATGTAAGGTTCTTTTTTAAAGGGAAATTCCAGGATGCTTTTCCGGGGATAATAATGAACCTCTTCGCAATAGTTGCTCAAGCGCGGAGCTTTTCCCCTGCCATATTCAAAACAATGCAATATTATTTTCACCCCGAGTTCATGCAGGCTCCTGATCCTGAAGTACATATCTATAGCTGCCCCGTAATTGGCAGGGAATGGCACATCCAAATCAACAATATGCAGGCGTTTTTCACTCATCATTTGGTATTGCAAAGTAAACAACTAAATCTGTATTACACATTAATTATATACCAACTCAGGGCTTTATGCTAAATAATAAGTTATTGTACACTACAGTATATGCCATAACAATTTTTTAACAAATATTAGCTGTATATCTGCATGTTAAAATAGCGCGCGAGCCTGTAATCATCCTTTTTTGATTACTTTTGCTACCCTCAGAAAATATATGAGTTCAGAGAATAGTATTTACTTACATCCCTCTGCTGTAGTGGATGATGGCTGTAAAATTGGAGCCGGTACCAAAGTATGGCATTTTTGTCATATTATGACGGGGGCTTCCATTGGCAGTGGTTGTAGCCTGGGGCAGAACGTAATGGTTGCATCTGGGGTAATCTTAGGTAATAATGTAAAGGTTCAGAATAATGTGTCAATATACGAGGGAGTGACTTGTGAGGATGATGTTTTTCTAGGTCCCTCTATGGTTTTCACCAATATTTTAAATCCCCGTAGCGCTATTGTAAGGCGTGGACAATATCTTAAAACCGTTGTTCATAAAGGAGCAACCATTGGAGCCAATGCCACTATTGTATGTGGCCATAATATCGGCGAATACGCTTTTATAGGCGCTGGCTCAGTGGTTACGAAACATATAAAACCCTATGCATTGGTGGTTGGTAATCCTGCCAAACAAATCGGGTGGATGAGTGAATATGGGCATCGTCTTAACTTTGATGCAAACAATATTGCTGTTTGTCCCGAAAGCAAGGAAAGATATAAGTTAGAAAATGGACATGTGCATAAAATAACAAGTGCCTAAGATGGGTGGTGGAAAAATAAAATTTGCAGTGATTGGTTGCGGGCATGTGGGTAAAAGGCATGCAGAGATGGTAAGCAGAAACGAGGATACAGAGTTGGTTGCGCTTTGCGATATTTTATCCAAAGAACAAACCGGAACCGAAAATTTTGATGTTCCCTATTTTGCTTCCATGTGTGATATGCTTTCTTCGTGTGATATAGATGTGGTAAGTGTTTGCACCCCGAATGGGCTCCATGCAGAGCATTCACTAAAAGCGTTGGAAGCAAAAAAACATGTGGTGTGTGAAAAGCCCATGGCGCTAAAAAAATCAGATTGCGAGGCGGTTATATTCAAGGCTTTGCAGGTGCATAGGCAGGTATTTTGCGTAATGCAAAACAGGTATTCTCCGCCAGCAGTATGGCTTAAACAATTGGTAGAATCGAAGGCACTCGGACATATATTCATGGTGCAATTGAATTGTTACTGGAACCGAGATGAACGATATTATAAAGCGGGTAGTTGGAAAGGCAGATTAGATATGGATGGAGGTGTTTTGTTTACCCAATTCTCGCATTTTATCGATATGATATACTGGCTTTTTGGGGATATTTATGATATCCGCGGGCAATTCAGTAATTTTACCCACACAAAAAACACCCAATTTGACGATAGCGGTGCAGTTAGTTTCCGGTTTATGAAACAAGGAATAGGCAGTCTTAATTTTTCTACTTCGGTGTGGGATAAAAATTTCGAGAGCAGCATAACGATCATTGCTGAAAATGGTACTGTAAAAATCGGTGGTCAATACATGGATATTATCGATTATTGCCATGTTAAGAATATGGAGAAACCTAATCTTTTACCTACTAATCCGGCAAATGATTATGGCTCCTATAAAGGCTCAGCAGCCAACCATCACTACATTATAGAAAATGTGGTTAATACGCTAAAAAACGGTGAAACTACTTCTACTAATGCCTTGGAAGGAATGAAGGTAGTGGAGATAATTGAAAAAATTTACGAATCAAAATCAAAACAAAAATAAAATGTACCAGGATATTATTGAAAAGAAGGCAAAGATTTCCATCATAGGATTAGGCTATGTGGGCTTGCCGATTGCACTGGCGTTTGCAAAAAAAGTTTCTGTAATCGGATTTGATATTAATAAAGAGCGCATCGATATGATGAAAAATTCTGTCGACCCCAGCGGAGAACTAGCCTCGGAAGAGTTTAAGGGATGCGATATAGAATTTACCAATTCGTTAGATGTGCTCAAGAAAGCCAGTTTCCATATTGTAGCAGTACCAACACCGGTTGACCAATCAAATAAACCTGATCTTAGCCCTGTGCTTAAAGCCAGTGAAAGCATAGGTAAAGTATTAAAGAAAGGAGATTATGTTGTGTATGAATCTACTGTGTATCCCGGATGTACGGAAGAAGATTGCGTTCCTGTTCTGGAGAAGTTTTCCGGACTTAAAATGGGAGAAGATTTTAAAGTAGGTTTTTCACCTGAACGGATTAATCCGGGCGATAAGGTACATACTATCACCAAGATTTTAAAAATAGTTTCCGGTAATGATGCAGAGGCACTCGATAATATTGCTAAAACATATTCCATCATTGTTGAACCCGGTGTACACAGGGCATCATCTATCAAAGTAGCTGAAGCCGCCAAGATTATCGAAAATACACAACGTGATGTGAATATTGCGCTGATGAATGAACTGTCTCTGATATTTAACAGACTTAATATTAATACTTATGAAGTACTTGAAGCAGCAGGCACTAAATGGAACTTCCTGAAATTTTCACCGGGACTTGTAGGCGGCCACTGTATTGGTGTTGACCCATATTATCTTATTCATAAAGCAGAAATGGTAGGCTACCATAGCCATGTTATTAATTCAGGTCGTTATGTGAACGACTCCATGGGCTTTTACATAGCAAAAAATACGGTAAAGAAAATAATTGCCACCGGCAAGGATATATCTAAAGCAAAAATACTTATTATGGGCGCCACTTTTAAAGAGGATGTACAGGACATCCGCAACTCGCGTGTGGCCGATGTGGTAAAAGAACTGAAGTCATTTTCCGTTCAGGTTGATGTTACCGACCCACATGCTGATTCGCATGAATTGCAGGAAGAATACGGCTTTGGATTGACCGATAAACTTTCTAACGATTACGATGCCGTTATTATTCCGGTGAGCCATAAAGAATATTTAAAATACGATGAAGCTTACTTTGCATCTATATTGGCTCCCGGTGCAATCATAACGGATGTGAAAGGCATCTATCGCGGAAAGATTAAAAATTTCGGGTATTGGAGTTTGTAATATAATTTGAAAAAAACAGAACATGCGTAATTTGAAAACCATACTTATCACAGGTGGTGCAGGCTTTATAGGTTCGCACGTAGTGCGTCGCTTCGTAAATAACTATCCAAATTGCAAGATGGTAAACCTCGATAAACTAACCTATGCGGGTAACCTGGAAAACCTTACTGATATTGAGAAAAAGCCTAATTATACATTTGTAAAAGGTGATATTGTAGATGGAGCTTTTATTGATGAACTTTTCAAAAAATATTCTTTTGACGGAGTAGTGCACCTGGCAGCCGAATCACATGTAGACAGGTCCATCACTCACCCTACCGAATTTGCCATGACCAATGTTATTGGCACTATTAACCTGCTGAATGCTGCTAAAAAGCATTGGGCCGGAAACTACGATAACTGTCTTTTTTACCATGTTTCTACCGATGAGGTGTATGGCTCGTTGGGCGCTGATGGCTTGTTTACAGAAGAAACATCCTATGACCCTCGTAGCCCATATTCTGCATCAAAAGCGAGTTCCGACCACTTTGTGATGGCCTATTATCACACCTACCACATGCAGGTGATGATTTCTAATTGCTCCAATAACTACGGGCCTAATCATTTTCCCGAAAAATTGATTCCACTGGCTATTCATAATATAAAAGAAAGCAAGCCTGTGCCTGTTTATGGAAAAGGTGAGAACGTCCGCGACTGGCTGTATGTAGAAGACCATGCTGCTGCCATTGATCTTGCATTTCATAAAGGTAGAGTGGGGGAGACCTATAACATCGGCGGACATAACGAATGGAAAAATATTGATCTCATCTATCTCCTTTGTGAAATAATGGATAAGAAACTCAACCGCGCAACCGGAACCTCAGCTAAGCTAATCACTTTTGTGAAAGACCGTGCAGGACACGACCTACGCTATGCTATTGATTCTTCTAAAATACAAAGAGAATTGGGTTGGACTCCATCATTGGTATTTGAACAAGGCCTTGAAAAAACAGTAGACTGGTACCTGGCCAACGACAAATGGCTGAATGATGTTACCTCCGGTGAATACCAAAAGTATTACAAAGGACAGTATGAGGAGAGGTAGATTTTTTATTCTTCTTCCCTTTTAGGAATACTATAAAACTCATCTATATCAACTGAAAAATCGGATGCATTTAGGTTATCGAGTCGTATCGTTTTCCACCCTGTTCCCGGTGTGATAGTAATATAAGTTTTAACACTATCCTTCACTTTAGAAGTTACTTTCAAGGGCATTTCAAAACCTTTCGCTACACTATCCCAACGATAGGTAACTATGGTTATTTCACCTTTCTGTTTTAATTTATACTCGAATACAGGTGGAGAAGCATAATGAAGATATTGATTAAAGAAAGGCGTATAATCTTTACCCGCAATTTTATTGATATATGATATCACTTCATCGGTATTGGTGTTAGCATGATAGAACTTCATTTGAATACCCTGAAGAATCGAAAAGAAAAGAGAATCGTTATTTATAACATGACGGAATGTTTGCAACATCCAGGTACCTTTGAAATACATATCATCGTCGTTTGCTGTTCCCTGGAAATTTACGTCATAAGGCCCGATGATGGGATACTTGTTGCTGATTCGTTTTTCCTGGCTATGTAAATACTTAACAGCAGTTGTGTAGTTTTGGGTGCATTCCAGGTAGAGCGCTTCGGCATAGGTTGCAAAAGCTTCATGTATCCACATATCGGCGGGGTCGGAGCAGCTTACGCTATTGCCCCACCATTCATGGGCGCTTTCGTGGATAATAATGAAATCGAATCCAAAAGAATTATTGTGGTATTGATTACCGTAAGCTACACAGCTTTGATGCTCCATGCCCCAATAGGTAGTTTCCACTAATTTATAACCATCTTTATAAAATGGGTATTTCCCAAAAAATTTCTCGTAACAGGCAAGCATGGGTTTTACCTGTGCAAAATGTGTAAGGGCTTTATTTTCATTATAGCGGAGCACATAGTAATCCAGCGTAAGCGTATCTTTTTTATTAATGTAGTAATCTGAAATATGAGCATAGTCAGCAATGTTCAACGTAACATCATAATTAATAATCGGTGTTGAAACAAACCAGGTAAATCGGGTATATCCATTATTTAAATTTTTGGTGGAACGAAGCCGTCCGTTTGATACACACATCAATCCATTGGGAATATCAAAGCTCATGCGCATACTGTCAGGCTTATCCGAAAGATGGTCTTTACAGGGCCACCATAAGGAAGCTCCTGTTCCTTCACACGCGACATCAATCCAGGGTTTTCCGGTAGAATCTTTACTCCAGACAAAACCACCGTCCCAGGGCGGATTTTTGGCGATTTGAGGCACACCATGATAATAAAATCGAATGGAATCTTTTTTATTTTGTTGCTGTATAGAATTGAATTTTATAAAAACTGCATTACCGTCACGCGAGTAGCTTAGTTTATAATTGCCATGCAATATGCTATCAATAATCATATTGCTGAACAAATCTACCTGCATGGTAGAATAGTTGGTTACATTTCTATAGGTTATTACATTGTATCCCGAAATAGAATGTGTTGAAGTATCTATTTTAAGGTGTAGGTTGTAGAAATAAACATCGTAACATGTACGCAAGGGTGTAAGCTTTCCTCGTAACGTATCGGCATGGGTAAATGTGGGGTACTGCTGCGCGAAGCATCCTATTGTAGTTAATAGCAGTAAAGAAATGTTAAGAAATCTTTTTATCATAGTACAATATTCGCAAAAATAATCTATACGCTGATATATAAACGAGTAGGGGGGCATATAGCCCCCCTCCCGCACACACATTACACTACAAGGAACTATCTTATTACAATTAACTTTTGAGTTACCGGAGCAGCACTGCCACAATTCATTTTTATAAAGTAAATACCATTGGACAGGCCATCGTTACAAAGATTTAAGGTATGTTGTCCTGCTGATTCGTCGTCATGGGCTAGTTCTTTTAACTGACGACCAGTAACATCATAAAGTCCAATTTGGACCGGCAAGCCGGTGGGTAAGTAATAACTTATGCTTGTTGTAGCAGACGAAGGATTAGGATAAACCAGTAAATGAAAATCTTCTGCTGAAACCGGAATAATACCTACGGTTCCATTTAAGTTCACATTATCTATGTATGCATTATTGCTATATGCGCTGCTAACATACCTGAAACGGAAACGTACATTGGATTTGTTATTTGCCCCTGCAGGAACCGGGACGCTTATACTCTGCCACTGGGAGGGCGATGACGGGGTATATGAATTTGTGAAATGCCCCGCATTTGCCAGATTAACTCCGGTTATGTATTTCATATAGCTCCATGTCGATCCGCAGTTTAATGAGTAATCTATTTCCAGCGTATCAGTAATATCGGCTGTGGAAACAGCTTCGGTGGCGCAGGAATAATCGAAACCGAATGTCATGGCAGTGCTTGTGCTAAGGTCTATTGAAGGAGTAATAGCACACCATACTGCATAGGGGCCTGTAGCAGGAACTAATACAAGTGGCGGACTATACTCATAATTATATACCACATGCTGGTATGAGTTTAGCATGAGCGAACCTGTTCCACTAGCAGCAGTAGTATTGGTATATTGCCAAGTAACCCCATCGTTAAATTCATTGAAGTATAACCAATCATCAGTTACTTCCGCTGAATTTTCAAAACTTTCCGAGTACGTTCCTACATAATTTGTCCAACTAGGGCTTACATATATATAGTATGGTTGTGTATCAGTATTGCTACCTGCACTGTTTGAAACAGTAAGTGAAACTGTTTGGCTATATAGACTAGTAAATGTTACAATTGGATTTTGCACATTTGAAGAATCAATCGATGCCCCGCTAAATTTCCAATCCCATTTGGTAGGTGTGGAATTGGAAGAGTTACCATAGAAGTTAACTTTCGAGCCTTCGCAAACAAAACAAGTGTTACTGTAGAAATTAGCAATTGGGGTGCATTGGGCAACTGGAGGGATGTAAACTCCTGTTGCAATTAAGTTGGCCGTATCCCATAGGTTGTTACGTCCGGCTTCATTGGTGTTTAGCGCTGCCCATACGCGTTCCTGCTGGCCTACAGTGAACATCATGGAGCATTCGGAATAGTCCATAAAATTCTGATAATTTTCAAGAACTATATTGTAATGTATCTTTAATGGATTCCTGGAGATAGTATCCCTGGATACCGTATCACATATTTCTGCATATATAGTATCTGCATAGTTGATGGATGATTTTGGATTTAGGTCGTTTCCGGTGCCTGTTGGGCAATAACTAAAATATCCTTTTGTAAGGGGAGTGTCATTAACACCGTCGTCTCCGCATGTCACTCCGGCTGTGATTTTATAGGGGCCTGTAATTCCTGGGGAATTGGTTAATCCAAATGGATGTTCAAGATTCAGAACATGTCCTATTTCATGCGACAAGCATCTGGAAAATTCTTTTGGTACCGCACCTAAATTTGCTGGTGGCATCAAGGCGGTGCCTGTGTCGCCAATGCAATAGTTTGCAATTAGAACCCCATCAATAGGAGGGTAATTATTAGCCTCAAAAGGGAAATAAGCATATCCCAATATAGTTCCGCCAGCTGCCGATGCAGAATTAATGGACTTACAAACCCATACATTTAGATATTTTGTCGGATTCCATTGGTTCAATTTAGCATTGTCGCCAGCCTGGTTAGTGAGGTTAGTGTAAATCCTGTCTATTCCATTTGTGCAATTTCCATATGGGTCTATCTGTGCGAGCCGGAACTGGACTTGCATATTTCCTTCTATTGATTTGAAATGAGAAGTTACCGCATAACCC
>Ga0206987_1086_pt1 | contig 19764 bp, 19 predicted proteins | sample Alteio_BWMinCont_11_FD_153281 | JGI IMG/M metagenome (GOLD analysis project Ga0206987, IMG submission 153281) | Enriched cells from forest soil in Barre Woods Harvard Forest LTER site, Petersham, Massachusetts, United States -... | ecosystem: Environmental > Terrestrial > Soil > Temperate forest >... | reverse complement strand
TAAAAGGCCGGCAAGGAAAAGGTATGCTCAATACTACTACTTTTTCCGTTCCACATTCATCAATAGACCTTAAGCATTTTGGAATTAATTATACGGAGCCACAGGAACGATTTGAACGTGAGGCTGTGATTTATTTTGAAGATATTGACGGTCTTGGGTTAGAATTGGTATTTAATGACGTAGATAGAAGGCAAGGATTTTTGAATGGTCCTATTCCGGCGGAATATACTATACGCGGATTTTATAATGTGGAAATATGGGAAGAGGGATATGAGCTTACCTCAGGCTTACTAACCGGACAGTTAGATCATAAGCTCATTGCGGAAAAAGGAAATCGGTTTAGATTTGCTACAAATGATAAACCGGGGAGTTACGTAGATGTTGTTTGTACGCCAGACAGCCTGAAAGGACTTAAGGGTAGTGGCACCGTTCATCATATTGCATTTATTACAGAAGGGAAAGAGTCACAGGAGAAGGTAAGGGCAAAGATAGTTGAAAGGAAGCTGAATGTTACACCTGTGCTTGACAGGAAATATTTTACATCCATTTACTTTCGTGAACCCGGTGGTGTACTTTTTGAAGTTGCAACAACTACTCCAGGTTTTATGCTTGATGAACCAAAAGAACATTTAGGAGAAGCACTCATGTTGCCAGACTGGCTTGAGAAAGATAGAGAAAGTATGGCGCAAAAACTTCCTTGCATTTCTATCGATATAAATAAATTCAGATAAGATGAATACTCAAGACATAGTCTCGGCAGGAGTAAAATTAGAGGATGCTTCGAAAGTACTTGTTATGTTACATGGAAGAGGTGCGACAGCAAGGGATATTATTTCTTTATCTACTCATCTTAATGTAAAGGATTTTTCATTATTAGCACCACAAGCGTCAGGCAATACATGGTATCCATTTTCCTTTCTTTCACCACCTTCACAGAATGAGCCTTGGTTGTCATCCGCTTTAATACAGATAAAAGATTTGGTTACTCATACAGAGGCACAAGGTATTAGTAAAAAAGATATTTATTTTCTTGGATTTTCTCAGGGCGCTTGCTTGATGCTTGAATTTATCGCAAGGAATGCAGCGAAATATGGCGGCGCTGTTGCATTTACCGGTGGCCTTATTGGAGATAAGATTTACACTGAAAATTACAAAGGTGATTTTGAAAAAATGCCTATTTTTATTGGCACCAGTAATCTTGATTTTCATGTGCCTGTTGAACGTGTTTATGCCACAACAAATCTTTTAAAGAATATGGGAGCTTTGGTTACTGAAAAGGTTTATGAAAATATGGGACATACCATAAATCAGGATGAAATTGATCAAGCCAACAGGTTAATTTTTAAACCGTAGATTGAATTAATAAAATTGGCTATAAGAATAGGTAGAAACTGGCTCTCAGTTCATTAAGTGTTTGCGTATATAAAACTTTTATTTGGTATGGTTTCTGAGATAATATTTTATATTTTTGTACTGACCTGTACCGCAGAAAAAGACTTTAAATCATGCAACCTTACAAAAATTCGGGGAATCTCTCCTGGATTTCTGCATTTGAAATCGGAGAGGATTATATTAAAGTTCAATTTATCGATGGAGTTGTTCACCTGTACACTAATGGTAGTGTAGGAACCGAATATCTTCAAAAGATGAAAGAATTAGCTATGCAGGGCAAAGGATTAAATAATTATATCGACAAACAGGCAAGAAACTCGTACGTGAAGAAATACGATGACACGCTACCGGAAGCGAAATAGTAATAAGCTCCTCCTCCAATAACAAATTTTCCTTTTTGAAAGAGAATTATAGCGCTCTAAGCAGAACATGATGTTTGACATATATAACACAGTATGAATTCTTTATATTTGGTCTTATGATAAAAGGATATAAAATGCGATACTTGGTAAGAAAGAATTTCAAGAAAAGATTTCTCAATTTTAGATTACTGTTCGTTCCAAGAAAGTTCATTAAAAGAACCTTATTGGATATTGAAAACCAGTTTTATGAGGATTGGCTTGTTGAGGTAAATAAATCAAGACAGGAAAACATACATTGAAGCTATCGCACCGTTTTCTTTACAGCTTTCTTGAATTCCGCAGAAGGTTTAAAAACTGGAATGTAATAAGCTGGCACATTGATTGACGTACCTTTAGAAATATTCTGGGCAATTTTTGCGGCTCGTTTTTTCACCATAAAATTACCGAACCTTCTTAAGGAAACCTTTCCTTGGCGAAGAAGATGTTCTTTAACCGAACTCATAAAGGCTTCAATAATGATTTCTGCCTTTTTCCCTTCTATTCCGGTTTTATCTGAAACCTCCTTTATAATCTCTTTTTTTGTCATTGTCAATGGCGTTTTATTGACACAAAAATAGAAATTATGTAATATGCTCAAACCGTAATTTAGATCACCTATTTTTGCAATACCACTTTCCCCTCTCCAACCAAATTGCCTGTTTCGGTGATTACGCGATATAGATAAACCCCATTAGACTGACCAGTTAAGTTTATAGCGTTATTATTTTGGTGTTGTAGTAGGGCTTCTGTATATACTTTTTCCCCAAGTACATTATAAATCTCTATATTACTTACAGAATTTACATTTGATAATGACAGGGTGAATTGTCCATTATTGGGGTTGGGATAAACAGTTACTTCATTCTTGATTTTTAAGTTATTCAGTCCTGTTGGCCATCCGCGTATACAACTATCTACATAATTACCACCTACCCATTCAGTAACGTAGTAGTCTACGCGTCTTCCATCAATTTCAGTAAACATTCCCCCAACAAATAAACTGTCTTTATATATACACCCTACCGTTGGCTCATCTCCATTATCCCAAAAAGCACCTAATGTATCGGGACGACACCATTGCGTACTATCCCATTCAGCAATACCGGGGGCATAAAATCCTCCAATGAAAGTGTATGTACCTAAAGCATACAATTTGTTATTGTATACTAATAACCTCTGTATTGCATAATTACTTTCTCCACCTACATCATTCCATTTGGTTCCATTCCATTTTTGAATGTTTTGACCTACATTTCCATCCGATTGAAAAAAATATCCCGCAACATATAACTCTCCTTTATAAACAGCCATATCCGTCATAAATTGTGCATTTTTAATACCTGTATCTACAGAATGCCATCCTGTGTTATCCCATCTTAATATAGAACCTATTGTATCATTGCTAAAATTACCTGCAACATAAATACTACCTTTATATTGGCAAATTGCCGCGATACCAACATAACCCTTTATTATTTTTGGAAAATTCATACTGTGCCAGTTAGTATCATCCCAATAAGTAATTCCGTTACAAGGGATTCCTGCTACCGTATCAAAATCTCCTCCCATATAAAGTTTGTCATTAATTACAGTCAGTGCTGAAATTATTCCAGCCGAATCATGTTTAAAAGGTTTAATAGGAATAGAATCCCAGGCAGTGCCATCCCATCTACCTACACTATATGCCGATACATTTCCGAGTCCTGGGAATACTCCTGCTACATATAGCTTTTGATGATAAATTGCCATAGCATTTACATTTCCAGGGGAACGCTTGAAGTTCTCTATCCCTCCCCCCATAGAATCCCATTTTATTCCATTCCATCTTGCGATACCTTTCATTGGTATTCCTGCCACTTTATTAAAGTCTCCAGATACATATAGATATTCCGAATCAACATACATAGAATTTATGGAATACACGTTTTGAAACACCCCACCAGGCAATGAGTCCCAATGGCTTTGGGAAAACATGGCAGAAGTTATTACACTTAAGAATAAATAAAATAAATATTTTTTCACAATGTAAGTTACTGGTTATTATTTTCTCTTCACAATACCTTATGGAACGAAAGGAAAAAGAAAAGTGTTGGGTTTATTGCCGTTTGAAATGGACTATTTTTGAATTACCAGTTTCCCTTCACTCACCAAATAGCCCGTTTGGGTAACCACTCTATACAAATAAACCCCTTGTGATTGCCCCGCTTAGTAAGGGAATACTGAATAAATCCTGATAGAATTAATTATTTACGAATATCAGAATTTATTCCGGCTGCTTCACGAGCCTTAGTTAGGCTGCCAAAGCGTGTGTAATAAGTTCCTACAGCATATTTTCCATATTTATTTATATTATCACAAGAAGGAATTTTAGCTAATTCTCTATGCAATCGCCTGAGATCATTCAGCAATTCCGTCGCTGTAATTCTAATTGGTGGATTTCTCCCACCAACCCCTGCTTTTTTCTTTGCAACTAATATACTCCCAAACCTCTTTTGATATAGTACAGCACTATACTTTCCGTATTTAATTATATCTCCTGTGGAAGGAATTTTGGATAGTTCTCTACGCAATCGTTGGAGGTCATTTAGCAATTCCGCCTCCGTAATCCGATAGACTCTTCCATTAATCCCTGCTTCTTCCCTGGCGCTCATCATGCTGCCGAACCTTTTTTGATAGGTTTTATAGTTATATTTTCCGCACTTCGTTATATCTTTTGAGGACGGAATTTTGCCCAATTTTTGATATAACTGTTGAAGGTCATTTAACAATTGTGTATCCGTAATATTTACTTTTGGAGAGATTTTTCCTTTAAATCCAGATTTTTCTCGTATGGTTCTGATATTGCCAAATCTTTTTTGATAGGTTTGGTAGCCGTACTTCCCATATTTAATTATGTCCCCTACAGAAGGTATTCTGGATAGTTCTTTATGTAATCGTTGGATGTCATTCAGTAACTCTTCATCGCTAATCGGTTGAGGTGGCGGATTAGGGCTTTTCCAAAGAAATCCCAAACTATTAAGTTTGGCTATCCTCTCTAAAGTTAATACTACTTTTTTTTGTTTATAATTCTTTCTTTGGCAAGAAATCCAACGATGCAAAGAGTTATACTTGTTCTTCTTATTCCTGTACGTGATATTACAGTGTCCGAACATTACCTTGTAATGTTTTAATTGTTCAAATTTTTTATCCCAATCTTCATCTCTGGGATTCCAACTAAAGCCAATTTCATTGAGTTTACGCAGTCGGTCGGAATCATGTTTTTTAGGGTGGAATTTTTTCGTCCGTCTTTGAACTTCGCACCAGGTTGCTAAAACACCGTATATCTTACTGCCTTTCGGCACATCGCAATGTCCATACTTCTTTTTGAATTTCTGCAATTCATAGAATTGCATCTCCCATCTTTGATCGCGAAGCGTTAGCTCTTTCTGTTGCTTTCCATCATTTAGGATTGGTATGACATCGAAAACGCGGCTACGCTTTTTCTTACTCGATTTTATATCGGGACTACGGTATAAACGGGCCGGACTACGAATAATTCTAACCATCTTGCTTTGCAGAATAGCCTAATCCTATCACTTAATCTGCATTATCAATAGCTTGCGCACCGATGTACCCGTATAAGTTTGCACACGCAAGGAATATATGCCCGAAGCTAAGTTTCCAATATTTAACTGTTCAGTGTGAGGTCCGCTACTCATACTTTTTTGTTCTGTATAAACTTCCTGGCCAAGTTCATTTATAATGCTGACGGCAACATTATCACTTCCAGTGACGGTATAATTCAAAGTAAACATTCCGTTACTTGGGTTTGGATAAACATTTAAATTAGTTATATTATTCTCCAGATTATTAATACCAAGCAATTTTGCTGTATTAAATCCATTAGAGAAAGCTCCTGAAAGTAATGAAAAGGAAGGCTTACCGGGTCTGTGTGTAGTGGGCACGCAGGGACCATTCGGATTTTCCGCTTCTACCACATAGTAGGAACCTAAAGGGGGCAAGGTATCATGGTAGGTGAGTATATTATTGGCAACTGAATCAATAGCTGTAAGCTTACTCAAGGAAGGCCCCCTATAAATAATATATTTGGAAGGGGTAAATCCGACATAAGCTGTCCAATTCAAGATATATACATTATGTCCCGCTGTAGCAGTAAGATAAATACTTGTGTGCACAGGACTTAGTGCCGATTCGCCGCAGGAATCAACGGTAGATAATTTATAACTAACAGCTCCAGCAGAAGGATTAGAATTGGGATCAATATATTCACTCAATACATTTAGAGCCTGACTATGATCTAAAATATATGTGTTATTACTATCCCTGTATATGTTGAAATGACCGTACCCCCCTGCTGGCGGAGAATTAGTTCTTCCCCATATTATTTCGCATTTGTTGGTTGCGGTATCAAGAGTAACGATACAAATTTGCTGGTCAAATTTATTTGCTCCGCTATCTACTATAATTGATGTAACAGTGAGAGAACAACCATGTAAATCTTTTAGTGCACAAGTGTATGCACCTGCAGATAATCCTGTCGCGCTGGCAGTAGTTTGTCCTGTAGGAGTCCATCGATAAGTATAGGGGAATGTTCCTCCCGACGGAATTATAGTTGCAGTACCGTTAGCACTTGCACAATTACTATCAGGAGTTGTGAATTGGTTAATACTGATAGCAGCAGGTTGCGTTATACAAGCGCTTGATGTTTCAGTGCAACCATTGGCATCAGTTACTGTTACAGTATAACAACCGGCAGATATAGCACCTGTTGCATTAGAATTAGTAATTCCTGAAGGAGACCACAGATATGTATAAGGACTAATGCCTCCTGAAACAGTAGAACCCAAAGCACCCCCATACCCTCCATTACAACCAACGTTTGCATAAACGAATGCAGTATCTATAAGTGGAGTAGGCTGTGTGATGGTAACATTTACACTGGCAGTAGTAAAATTGGCGTCGGCAACGACTACCGTATAAGTTCCTGCGCTAAGGCCTGTAGCAGTAACTCCTAACTGTGTAGGATTGGTTGACCATACATAAGTATAAGGCGATGTACCTCCGGTAGCTGTTGCAGTAGCTGTACCATTATTCTGCCCATTGCAGGATATATTCTTATGACTCGCAATAGTTGCAGTAAGTGGCGTCGCTTTAATATGATTAAAGAACAAAGGAATCATTAATACAAATAGAAAGCCACGTAATACAATAATAGTGTTTTTCATATTAAATTATTGATTATTATTATTAAGAGACAAATATATTAATTTTCTAAAAAAATTAATAAAAGCTAATAGTTAAAAGAAAGTAACACATATTTTTATAACATTATTCTTTCACAAGTTTGCCCTCTCCAACAAGAGAACCGGTATTGGTCAGAACTCTATAGAAGTAAACCCCTTGCGGCTGCCAGCTTAGATTTATTTCCATTCCATTAGTATTTATACTGGATTGGTATACCCGTTCTCCCAACACATTATAAACTTCTATCCTATTACTATTTCCAGTTTGATTATTTGTCATTTCTACCTGAAAAACCCCACCACTCGGATTCGGATAAATTTTCACCTTTTCACTTTCATCTCTTGTTTGTACTATTCCTGCACCACTTCCGCCTTTAGTAGTATCTACAAGGGTTAGGCCATTTGGAAACGCACCATTCAAGCCTGTGAACTCCAATAGCTTTGTACAAACATTGGTATTTGTATCATAACTGAATAGGACTCCATATCCAAATGTATGCCCGGCAGTGTCTCCGCCATAGGCTGTAATACCATAGAGCAATCCATTTTCTGGATCTTGTATAAGACGTCCCAAAGGTTGACTACCATCTGTGTCATGGAAGGTTCTTAACACCTTTTCTGTATTATTGAAAGGATTAAAACTAAAAAGCACTCCATCATTATTCTTATCCCCTCCCTGCCGCGTTCCTCCATAGAGTATGCCATTGGCTGCTTGGAGTAATTCGTTACCATTTGGACCAGCCCCAGATAGTAAAGTAAATTGATAAACAGTTTGTGTAACTTGTGTATTTATATTAAAACTATAAATAGTTCCTGAATCAGGTATTCCGCCCGCCAAACTCATTCCATACAGCAATCCGTTTTTTGCCAACGTAAGTCCACCCGTCAACTCCCATGGAGGTGTACCATAAAATGTCCCGACAAAATATCTTTTTAACTGATTATTTTTTGGATTAAATCCATAGATAACCCCTCCTTGCCCTGGGTAACCTCCACCTTCCGTTGTACCATATAAGATACCCGTTGTTGTATCTTGCCATAATTCCATATATGCACCGCCTCCCCTTGAACCAAGAGCAGTAGAGTCATTAAAATTGCATCTAACACTATCTTTATTGGTCTTGATATTATAGCTGAATAATACACCGTTATTGGTAGCACCTCCATTCCATGTTGTTCCATATAACAAGCCATCCTTCCCTTGTATTAACTCATTCCCTCCAGGTCCAAAAGTGCCGTTCGTACCATTAAAACTTACCAGTACTGTTTCTTTTTTAGTTTTAAGATTAAAGCTAAATAGTGTACCCTTACCATTAGCTCCTCCTCCTTCGGTCATCCCATATAATATGCTATCAGAAACACATAGCATACTACCTTGTGGGTATGCTCCATTTGTATTATTAAAATTAAAAAGGATAGTTTGCTTGTGTGTTACAGGATTGTAACTGTAAATGGAACCATAATCAGTGGCTACTTCAGCCCCTTGCGTAGTTCCGTATATCAAGTACTGAGCAAAAGAGGAGTAAAAAGTAAATAATAAAAAGCAAAAAGCAAATAATCTTTTCATATATTTTTATTTCAGTATACAAATATAATAAAATTGCTGCCCTACCGAAAAATAGGGCAGCAATTTTATGAATGATGCTTTAGTGCAATATCATTTGTTTATCTGCTTTAACAAGGTTACCGTTCTTATCGGTTATACGATAATAATACATACCCGATGGCAAGTTAGTAATAGATAGATTGGTCATTTCACTCGTTAACTGCATATTCTCAATCTTTTCTCCAATATCATTGTACATAGTAAAATAAGCTATTTGTCCGGCAGGCAGATTCATTTCTATATTCAATAGTGTATTGGCAGGATTGGGATATACCTTGGCTATTATGCTATTAATAGAGTCCACAGTTTGGCCACTGCGTTTTTGAGCCTTGTGGTCTCCATTACCCTCTCCGGTTCCTGCTGCTCCTCCTGAGCCATTGCACATATCAGGCCAATGACGGGTGCTGTCTATCTGGCTCAGTAAGGCTCTTGCCAAAAATACTCCGTTCCCATATTGCGCAGGGCAAAGCGGAGCGATGGTTTTCAGGCAAGCTATTTGAGCCGGTGTATGCGGTATGAATTGCCCTCCTGCATTATACATGTAATAACAATAGTCATTGCCCTTATGTCAGGTTCCTATTTTACTGGTCGCTATATAGCAATTACAGACGATAAAACAGAAAATCTTGCTGTTATAGATAAGTATGAAAGAGATAAAATAGAAATGCAAAATAAGTATGAAAGAGAAGAAAGCGATATTAAAAACAAGGATGACATTCAGCAATTAGAATTTCAGAGGCAGTATGATTTACAGATACGGCGTTTGCAAAAACGGAATGATAGTTTATATACTATTATTCACGGTATGCCTTAGTTAATAATCAACATTCAAACATTATAAAAGAGTAAGCAAAATTCTTACTGTATTGGCTCTCTCATTTCCTTATTCATATATACAAAAGCCCTCCTAACCACTACAGTATAGCTTTTATCAATAATAGTATACCTTTCGCCGGTTCTCTTATCCATAAGTGTGAAGTGAAGCACTTCATCTTCATCCATCTCCAGGGAGACATTGTATAGTTGAAGGATGAGCTTTAATTTTGTTGTATTTCTCATGGCAGTGCCGGCAAAGTAAAATGCTTTACTCTGTCAAAAGTATTGATAATATATATTCCGAGCTTCTTAAAATAACTACATTTGGATAATCAACAACATTCTCAATGTTAACCGAGGAGTTCAATAAATTATCGCTTTCTGAAAGAGGTAAACTGGTGTTTGGTGCTGGCAAGCTGATTAACATTTATGATGATAATAAGTTACAAAAGGTGTTTTATTATAAACTTGGCGAACTGAAAATTGATGTTATTTATGATAAAGTAAACAATAGGTTGCTGGATATAATCGCTTGGGATGAAAGTAAGGAGCGTGTAGATTTCTTAAAAATGCCGGTGTATGATGACATTGTTGGGGAGAGTTAGAAGTTTAAGGAAAGGTAGGCGTTTTTTAGGCGTTTTTTTAGGTCACCTTTTGTAGGATTTTGCATGAAATTGCAAGATTAGAAGAGCGGAATAAACGATATAATTTTATGCTCTTCCCCTTTACTATTAACGTTTTATGCTACTTTTGCATTTGAAAAGCGGAAGTAGCTCAGTTGGTAGAGCATCAGCTTCCCAAGCTGAGGGTCGCGGGTTCGAACCCCGTTTTCCGCTCCGGTAAAAAGAAAAGATACAGCAAACTATAAAGCCGCTGTATCTTCGTTCCACAAAAAATACTTATAAATTCGGCTGAGGTGTTGTACGCAAATAAGGCTTAATAACCGTATGACCCTTAGGAAATTTTGCCGCAATATCTTCCGTCTTAATAGCCGGAGCAACCACTACATCTTCGCCATGTTTCCAATCGGCAGGTGTTGCAACGCTATATTTTGCTGTGAGTTGCAGGGAGTCTATTACGCGTAGTATCTCATCAAAATTCCTGCCAGTAGAAGCCGGATAAGTAATGCTAAGTTTTAGTTTCTTATCAGGCCCAATAACATAAACAGAACGTACCGTAAACTTATCAGATACTTCAGGATGAATAGCATCATACAATTTTGCCACTTTAAAATCAGGGTCGGCAATGATAGGAAAATTGACCGTGGTTTTTTGGGTTTCATTAATGTCATGTACCCATGCTTCATGCGATTGGATAGGGTCAACACTTAGGGCTATTACCTTAGTGTTACGTTTTTCAAATTCTGGTTTTAGTTTTGCTACTCTACCTAATTCTGTTGTGCAAACGGGAGTAAAATCTGCCGGATGGGAGAAAAGTACGCCCCACATATCTCCAAGCCATTCATGAAAATTGATTTGACCTTCTGTGGTCTGTGCTGTAAAATCAGGAACTATGTCCGCAAGTCTTAATGCCATGTCTATTTAATTTTTAGAGGTTTATTGAAATTGTTGATTGTTCAGAATTCTCTTTCGATACAAAAGGTAAAACAATATAAGTATAAATGATACATCCCAGGCAAAAGCCCTTCAAACCCTCTAGTCCGGCGCAAATAAGTATAACTGTTGCTAATACATCAGCATATAAACCATACTGTACATATAAAAGACCTGCAATAATCATACTGAAAACTAATCCCATGCCGGCAGCGAATTTTTTAGGGGCAGCATCAACCGTACTTTTAGGTATTCTGAAATACACCGATAGCTTCTGGGAAGCATACTTCAAAGGGCTGTATTTTCCTTTGGTAAATGTTCGGAGAAAAAAGTCAATTGTCAATGCAATGAAAACTAAAGGAGACTTAAAATATATTCCTAAGGATGCTACCGCGATTACAAAGAATGCTGCAATTCGTGAAACGTTTTCATTTATTTTTTCTTCAGATGTGGGGCAGGTTATAGACGATCTGTTCATATTTATTTTTCGTTTGAGGCGACAAATGTATATAAAATCTATAAAATTAATAGATATTAAGACAAATATTTTATCTGTCATACATAATTTTCTTATTATCAGGCATTTTTGCAAGTCTGATTTTCATATAAAAACTCAGACTATCTTTGTATACGTCAATTGGAAATAGAAAAAAATAAATTTTGAAATATGAAAATAGTAATAGAAGAAGACTCTATCAACTTTCTAAAAAAGCTGTCAAAAAATAATAACCGGGAGTGGTTCAATGAGCACAAGGATATGTATGAAAAAGCCCATAGCAATATTATTGCCTTTGCTGATGCCCTACTAGTTGAAATGAATAAGCATGATCATATAGAAACCGAATCGGGCAAAAAAACACTATTCAGGATTTATAAAGATGTTCGCTTTTCAAAAGAAAAAATACCCTACAACAAACATTGGAGCGGAGGTTTTAAAAGAGCTACCAAAAAACTGCGCGGAGGATATTATTTCCGGGTTGAGCCGGGAAACTCCTTTATTGCTGGTGGATTCTGGGGCCCGGAGACTGATGATCTAAAAAGAATCCGCCAGGATATTGATTTAAACTATAAAGACTGGAAAAAACTAATTGCCAATAAAACATTGGTAAATACGTTTGGAGGCATTATTGGAGAACAGGTAGGCTCCGCACCTCGCGGGTATGCAAAGGACCATCCTGCCATTGATTTATTGCGTTATAAGCAATTTATTCTGAAACGCGAGTTTAGCGATAATGAAGTGATTAGCCCTAATTTTATAGGCCAGGTAAATGACAGTTACAAAAAAATGCGCCCTTTTTTGAACTACATGAGCGATGTACTTACCACCGACGGAAATGGAATCTCCGTTATTTAAAGCACTTTTTTGGAACGATGGGATTTATCTTTTTTCAGAATATCTTCGAGTGTTGTTTCTGAAAGAATTTTGAGGGTAGCATCCCTTACCTCAATAAATGTTTTCCGTATTCCGCAAGTGGTTTCATCTTTGCAATCTGCACAGCGTTCGTAAAAGTTAAGGCTGACACATGGCAGTAAAGCTATAGGACCATCAATGTTTCGCAACAGGCTTGATAATAAGATATCTTTAGGTTTCATGATGAGATAATAGCCCCCGCCTATCCCAATTTTACTACCCAATACTCCCTGCCTCCGCATATCAAGCAAAATAGCCTCCAAAAATTTTTTCGGAATTTTTTCCTGGGTAGCAATGTCAGAAATAGTCATAGGGCTTTTATCCTTCCGACTTGCTAATGCCACCAGTGCTTTAATTGCGTATTTCGTTTTCTTAGAGATCATAGGGGACAATTACTGATCCCAAAACTACTCAATTTTTGCTACCTATTTCTGATTATAGCCAGCTTTTGTATTATAATGCCATTGCCGGTTTGCAAGCGTAAGCTATATATTCCTGATGCGAGGCTTTCCAAATTCAGCTGCTCATTCACTTTACCCGCAGTTTTCGACTCAGTATTATCATATATTATTTGCCCGAGTTCGTTTATGATTGTTACCCGAACACTTGCACTTTGACTGATAGAATAGCTCAACGATACCATTCCATTACTCGGATTAGGATAAATTTTCATACCGCTAATAGAACTGCTCATATTTTGTATTCCTAATAATGATGCAGTATTAAACCCATTGGACAATGAACCCGAGAGCAATGCACTCGAAACCCGATCGGGACGATGCGTAGTTGCTTTACAAACACCAAATGGATCAACTGCCTCAACAGCATAAAATGATCCCAACGGCGGCAAGGTATCATGGTATGTTACTACATTATTAGGCACCGAATCAATCTGCACAAGAGCATTCAATGCTGGTCCTCTGAAAATCCGGTATTTCGATGGTGTAAATCCTACATAAGCAGTCCAGTTAAGTATATATACATTGTATCCGGCTGCAGTGGTAAGATACATGGTTGTGTGCACTGAACTTAGTGCTGATTCACCGCAAGAATCTGTAGTTGATAACTTATAGCTTACGGGCCCGGCTGAAGGGTCGGAAGCTGTATCAATATATTCACTTAAAGAATTTAATGGTTGCGTATGTACTAGTCCAAAACCGGGAACAGTATCTCTATATACATTATAATGCCCGTATCCTCCAGCAGGTGGTGAATTGGTTCTTCCCCATATTATTTCACACTTGTTATTAGCTGTATCAGTGGTTACTATGCAAATGGGTTCATTGTAGTTATTTGTGCAATTAATGATGTTTATCGAAACGGATTGAGAACATCCATTATTATCCGTAATCGCACATGTATACGTTCCGGCACATACATGATTTATAGTATCGTTAGTATGCCCTCCCGGCGACCATAAATAGATGTATGGTGAAACCCCTCCGCTTACACTTACACCTGCAGCTCCAGAACACCCTAATGCATCTGGCAGAGAATCTTTCACAACCATTATAGGCGACGGCTGTGTAAGGGTTAAAACTGCACTTGCTGTACCACCGCAGAAATCTGTTACAGAAACGGTATATGTCCCCGCAATCAATCCTGTTGCTGTATCTTTAGTGCCTCCGGGCGCCCATAGATATGTATATGGTAATGTGCCACCATTTACAGCAACCCATGCAGCGCCACTATCTCCATAACAGTTAATATTGGTTATTATTTTGGGCGAAATACTTAGAGGATTTGGTTGAGTAATGGTAACAGATGAAGTACTACTACAACCATTGTTATCAGTTACACTTACAGTGTAGGTTCCTTTGCTTAATCCAGTAACGGTATCCAATGTTGCTCCTATTGGAGCCCATAAATAAGTATATGGCAACGTTCCACCGTTTATAATAGCAGATATAATTCCATTACTACCTCCGTTACAACTCACATTTGCATTTATATGTGGTAAAATGGCTAATGGATTCGGTTGAGTAATAGTTACGGAATTTGTTGCAGTAAGTCCATCATTATCGGTAACAGTAACTGTATAGGCACCCGCGCTTAATCCGGTTACCGTATTGTTAGTTCCCCCATAAGGGCTCCATGAATAAGTATAAGGTGGATTTGCCCAGCCCCCAAAACAAGTTGCTTTACCTGTATTGCCTCCATTACAATAGGGGTTAGCATTAACACTCACGGTTGTAAGAAGTACCGCTTGGTTAAAAATAACACCATCATTGTTTGCACCGCCTGAGGTAGTCATGCCATATAACTTTCCCGATGAAAAAATTAATGAACCCAAGGAATATCCTCCCTTTGGTGAATTAAAATTACCAAAGTCAAGTATATCATTATAGTTGCTGCCATTGGTATCTACAGAAAAAATAATGCCGGCAAAATGCGCTCCGCCATCTTGTGTCATTCCATATAGTAGCCCACCGGCAAGAGTTAAGGAACCTGTAGGCCAAGCACCTGCGGTAAAATTAAAATCATGTAAATCCGCGTATCCTGTGCCATTAGTATCCATGGAGAAAATAATGCCATCATTAAGCCGGCCACCGTTCTGTGACATTCCATATAGCTTACTTCCTGAAACAATCACATCCCCTGAAGGCCATTGACCATTAGTACCATTAAACGCAAATACTGTCTTAAATCCATTTCCATTAGTATCAAGGGAAAATATTGTACCATTCGGATATGAACCGGCTCCATTATCAGCTGTCATTCCATATAATTTTCCATTTGAAAAACTTAGAGAACCAAAAGGATACTCCCCTGTTGAAGCACTAAAGTCATGCATATCCTTATACCCATAACCATTAGTATCTATGGAGAAAATATTGCCTACGGCATTTACTCCGCCAGTTTCTGTTACGCCATATAATTTGTTCTTTATACTAATTAAAGAACCCCAAGGTCCCGAACCATTTGAACCATTAAAATCAAAAAGATCCGTATATCCTGTGCCATTAGTATTTATGGAGAAGATAACACCATCGTTATGTGCACCTCCATTTTTAGTCATCCCATATAATCTATTCCCCAAAAGCAAGAGTGAACCTCCAGGATATTCACCATTCGGACCATTAAAATCGAGAATATCATTATAACCGTTGCCATCAGTATCTATCGAGAAAACACAGCCATAAGCATTTGCTCCACCATAAAATGTCATCCCATATAATGTATCTCCAGAGAGTGTAGGTTTCCCATATTGGGGTTCTCGACCATTTGTAGCATTGAAATCCAATATATCCTTATAAGGAAGTTGCGATTTAGCTACTCCCGTTCCCAAACAAAATATAGTAACCAACAAAAAAATATATCTATTCATTATCTCTAATTTTTAACAAAAATAAAAAAATAATTTAAACTCTGAATAAAGAAACGAATTTATTTTCTGTTTAATTGCCTTCTTAAAGCAAGTATTGGTAAAATATGAGAGAGGAAAAAACCTTAGCTATTTATCGCCTCAGCACCTGCCACAATTTCAAGGATTTCCTTAGTGATGGCTGCCTGGCGGGCCTTGTTGTACGATAACTTAAGGCTCTTTATCATTTCCGCAGCGTTATCGGTTGCCTTATGCATAGCAGTCATACGGGCGCCGTGTTCGGCAGCGTATGAATCGAGCATAGAGCGGTAAAACCTTACCTTAAGTGCATACGGAATCAGGTTCTCTATAATTTCTTCTTTGCTGGGTTCGAAAATATAATCGGGCACTATTCCCTTTGTCGTTTCTTTAGTCGCAGTCTTGCTCGGAGCTTCTGTTTGGAATGGGAGCAACTGGTCAACCGTCAATATTTGAGTAGCCGCATTTTTAAATCGATTATATACTACTTCTACCCTATCTATTTTTTCTTCTGCGTATAGTTTCAATATTTCTTCTGCCAATCCAGCTACACCATCGTATGCAAGCTTATCCCAAAGTTCATTACGGGTAGCGAACATTTTCAGGTTAGATCGTTTAAAAAAGTCGGCGCCCTTTTTTCCTACACACGCAAGGCTCACGTTTCCTTTAGCAGCTTGTTCCGGATATTTTTCCCTGATAAGCTGGTTAACTGCTTTTATTACACTTGAGTTAAATCCACCGCATAAGCCGCGATTAGAAGTAATTACCACAATAAGCACTTTTTCAGCAGGGCGGCTTTTAGCATATACACCTGCACTTGAACCGGCCGAAAGAACAAGGCTATCTAATATTTCTTTCAGCTTTTCTTCAAAAGGACGCATTTGAATAATGGCATCTTGCGCCCGGCGCAACTTGCTTGCCGACACCATCTTCATGGCGCTGGTAATCTGTTGGGTGGAAATTACAGATGCTATTCGTATACGTACCTCTTTTAAGTTTGGCATATTGTCTATTTATGATTTGAGATTTTCGATTTATGATTTTACTTGAAATCTTAATTCTTAAATCCTATATCTTAAATTGTTTACTTTTTATATTTCTTTGCTAAATCTGATGCAACTTTTTCCAATGTGGCAACTACGTCATCAGGCAGTTTACCGGCTTTCAATTCAGCCAACACATTTTTATGTTGGGCTTCTAATATTCCTAAATATTCCGCTTCAAATTCTTTTACTTTATTGAGTGGAACATCCCTTAATAAGCCTTTGGTTCCGCAATAAATAATAGCCACTTGTTTTTCTACCGTCATAGGGGAATACTGAGCTTGTTTAAGAATTTCCACGTTACGTGAACCCTTTTCAAGAACGAATTTGGTAGCAGCATCCAAATCAGAACCGAACTTAGAGAAGGCCTCCAATTCGCGGTATTGAGCCTGGTCAAGTTTTAATGTACCTGCCACTTTTTTCATGGACTTGATCTGCGCATTACCACCTACACGCGATACCGAGATACCTACGTTAATAGCAGGACGTACACCGGCATTAAAGAGGTTACTTTCTAAAAATATTTGTCCGTCTGTGATAGAGATAACGTTAGTAGGAATATACGCTGATACGTCACCCGCTTGTGTTTCGATAATAGGAAGTGCAGTAAGCGAACCTCCACCCTTTACCAAATGCTTGATGGATGGCGGAAGATCGTTCATATTGCTGGCAACCGATTGATCAGCATTAATTTTTGCTGCTCTTTCCAATAAACGGGAGTGTAAATAAAACACGTCACCAGGATATGCTTCACGTCCCGGAGGGCGACGGAGAAGAAGGGAAACTTCACGGTAAGCTACCGCTTGTTTCGATAAATCATCATAAATAATCAGAGCAGCTCTGCCTGTATCGCGGAAAAACTCGCCCATAGCAGCGCCTGAAAGCGGAGCAAAGAATTGCATTGGAGCAGGGTCAGCAGCACTGGCGCAAACAATAATAGTATATGCCATGGCACCATTTTCTTCCAATGTGCGCAATACGTTAGCAACGGTAGAACTTTTTTGTCCTACGGCTACATATATACAAAATACAGGTTGTCCCTTTTCGTAAAATTCTTTTTGATTGATAATGGTGTCGATAGCAATAGCTGTTTTACCTGTTTGCCTGTCACCAATAATCAACTCACGTTGTCCGCGACCAATTGGAATCATAGCATCAATAGGTTTGATACCTGTTTGGAGCGGTTCGGTTACCGGCTGCCTGTAAATTACACCGGGAGCTTTACGTTCCATTGGCATATCATACAATTCGCCAGTAATAGGGCCTTTACCATCAATAGGATTACCAAGCGCATCTACCACACGGCCTAACAAACCTTCGCCTGCTTTAATAGAAGCGATTCTTCCGGTACGTTTTACAGTTGCACCTTCTTTAATATTGTCAATAGGGCCAAGTAATACCAACCCTACGTTATCTTCTTCCAGGTTGAGAGCAATACCTTTCAATCCGTTTTCAAATTCTACAAGTTCCCCGGCCTGAACACTGTTCAATCCAAACACACGAGCAATACCATCACCAATTTGGAGGACAGTACCAATTTCTTCCAATTGGGTTTCGGTTTTAAACCCTGATAACTGTTCGCGTAATATAGCAGAAACTTCTGCCGGTTTTATTTCAGCCATGATACTTTTATAATTAACAATTAATAATTAATAATTAACAATTAACAATTTACAATTCAACATTATCAATTCAATATATATGATTGATTAAAATTTTTATTCAGTTGTTTTAGTTGTCTGAGAACACTCATATCGGCCTGGCGGCTTCCAACGGTTAGCACAAACCCGCCAATTATTTTCGGGTCTATTTTCTCTTGTAGCTCGATGCGGTTCTTCAGAATAGTAGTAAGTATCTTCAGTAATCTTTCGCGGGTTGCTTCGTCAAGCTTCACTGCCGAAGTAATAATAACCGTGCTGATTTTCATCTTTATTTTGTAGAGGTCTACAAACTCCTGGGCCACTTTTTCGAGGTAAGATTCTCTTTTATTTTTGGCGAGAAGTATGATGAATTTATCTGTAGTATCTGTTACTTCTCCTTTTAATAACGTTTTAAACGTGCTGATTTTCTTATCGGTCTTAATCAAAGGGCTTTGGAGAAAGAGACTAAAATCATGTACCGACTGGCAATACTTCAACAATTTGTTCATATCGGCATATACTTCGTCCACCTGGTTTCTTTCGGTGGCAAGCTCAAGGAGTGACTTGGCGTAACGGTATGCTATTGTTGAATTAGCCATTTATCAGTTAATTATATCGTTTATACCTTACTTATTAATTTACACTAACTTCATTAAGCATCGTGTTAACGAGTGCTTTTTGCTTTTCATCAGAGGAAAGTTCAGTACGGATAATTTTTTCTGCAATTTCAATGGAAAGTTTTGCCACCTGGTTCTTTAATTCATCCATAGCAGCCGTTTTTTCACTTTGAATGCTTTCTCTTGCGCTTTGCATAATCTTATCAGCCTCTTTTTGCGCACCTGTCTTAGCTTCTGAAATAATGTTTTCCTTCGTATCTCTCGCTTCTTTTAAAAGTTTATCTCTTTCATTGCGGGCTTCCATCAAAATGGCTTCATTGCTAGCTTGCAGGGCAGCCATTTCTTCTTTTGCCTTTTGAGCAGAATCAAGAGCTTCTTGGATAGATTTTTCTCTGTCTTTCAATGCTCCGAGAATAGGTTTCCACGCCATCTTGCGAAGCAAAAAGAATACAATCAGGAAGGTGATTGTCATCCAGAATATTAGTCCAACGGAAGGAAGTATAAGATCCATTTTGAGTTATGAATTATTAGTTATGAGTTATGACCTTTGAGGGTTCATTTTTAATTCTTCATTTTTAATTTAAAAAGAGCCCCGGAGACCAACCAACCGTTGATGTCTCCGGAGTTCAAATAGCAATTACTTGATAAGCAATACCAACAATCCGATTACCATACCAAAGAAGGAAGTACCTTCAATAA
>Ga0206987_1085_pt1 | contig 19813 bp, 21 predicted proteins | sample Alteio_BWMinCont_11_FD_153281 | JGI IMG/M metagenome (GOLD analysis project Ga0206987, IMG submission 153281) | Enriched cells from forest soil in Barre Woods Harvard Forest LTER site, Petersham, Massachusetts, United States -... | ecosystem: Environmental > Terrestrial > Soil > Temperate forest >... | reverse complement strand
GTTTTGCGTTCTTCATTTTTCATAAGCGTTTGAGTAAACTAAAATAGAATGCCGTGATTATAACAGACAAAAACACACTCTTTGTCTTTGAGTATATTATGACGCATAAACTTTGTTGTGTACAAAATTTTTCTTGTATATTTAAAAAAAACTTTAATATAATGACAAACATATTATAAAAATTAAAAATGGATGGTGCTTATGTTTATTGTAGAAATTAATCAAGACGAAACCGCTACTGTCGCAGAAGGCTAAGTAGTATTGGCGGATATTAATGCGGCAATGCTTGAAGTGGGGCGTAACAAATTAATTGATGCAGGATTTTGGCGCAATGTAAAAGTGGTGCAAGCGAATGCAGAATGTTTACCGTTTCCGGATCATTATTTTAATGTGGTCACTATTGCATTTGGTTTAAGAAATGTGACCGATAAAGCGGCGGCGTTAAAAGAAATGTTTCGCGTGTTAAAGCCCGGTGGGCAAGTATTGATTCTTGAATTTTCAGAAGTAAAAGCTGATTTTCTCAAACCGATTTATGATGCGTACTCCTTTAAAATTTTACCTAAACTTGGGGAGTGGGTGGCGCAAGATGCTGAAAGCTACCAGTATCTAGCGGAATCCATTCGTAAACATCCTAATCAAGCAAAGCTTTTGGAAATGTTAGAAATAGCGGGTTTTGAACAATGCAAAGTCAATAATTTTTTATCGGGAATTGTTGCGCTACATCGCGGAGTAAAATTAGCATGAAAATAAGAGTGGGGCAGGGCTTTGATGTGCATCAGTTGGTCGAAAATAGGCCTTTGATTTTAGCGGGCGTAACGGTTCCCTTTGCAAAAGGTCTGGAAGGGCACTCAGATGCGGATGTGATTATTCATGCGGTCATTGATGCTCTATTGGGTGCTGCAGGTTTAGGTGATATTGGCCAGCATTTTTCAGATAAAGACGCTAAAAATAAAGATATTGATAGTCGAGTGATGTTGCGTTATACCAAAAAATTGTTGCAAGACCATGCTTGGAATATTGAAAATATTGATATCACTTTACTGGCAGAAGCGCCTAAAATAGCTGTTTATAAACCTGCAATGATCGCTAATCTTGCGGAAGATTTATCGATTGAGCCGGCTCAAATTAATTTAAAAGCCACCACTACAGAAAAGTTGGGTTTTGTTGGTCGCGAAGAAGGCATGGCCTGCCTCGCGGTGGGATTGCTAGGTCAAGAATAAAAGAAAGGATTGTTTCAAGACTCTTATATGAAGATTTCCTCTAAAGTATTTGCGGATAATACTCGTTTTAGATAAGTTGCTAATTCTTCACTTTTAGCAATTTGGATAAGCTTTTTGTATTTTTGTGGAATGGTTTTAAATTTTTGTTTGAGCAAAATATTTAAGGCTTTGCTTTCGCCTGATTGCTGCCCCATATGGAAACCATATTTTTCAAAACTAGTAATGTAGGTCATTTTTTGCTCCCATTCAATTTCTTCAATTTGGTTGTGATATTGTATCATAATTTCTTCAGGCACTTGAATTAACCAGTCAATAAACCGCAAAAGTTCGTGGACTTTATTTTTATCAAATCCCTTTTGGTAAAGCATTTTGGTTAGCTTAATTTTACTTGCCCATTTTGTTTTCATGCCAAACAATCTTGCAAGCAAATTTCGATGATCTCTTTCCAAGGTGAATCCCAATCCAATCTTTGCCGTGTCATTAACTTGCTCGAGTACAGTGAAATATTTCACTGTACTCGGATCAATTGTGACAATAAAAATAGGTGTCGAAAAAAAGTAGTCTTGAAAGTCACAATGTGTTACTGCAGAGGTGGGTTTTGTTGGCCGCGAAGAAGGCATGGCCTGCCTCGCGGTGGTGTTGCTTATTAAGGAGTAGTGTAATTTACCACTTGAACATGTAGCGGGGTTTGTTCATCAGACGCTGCCGCTGCTGCTGTTGGAGCTTGTGTTTGTGTCTTAAGGAATGCTATAGCGAAGTCTTGTATCTGTTTTCCTACAAGGACCTTGTGCTTTCCTTGTAATTCTTGTTGTAATCTTGGTATTTCTGCGGCTAGCTTATTAAAAAACTCCTTATGTTGAGGGCCATAAGGCTCGATTTTTTCAATTTGAGCTTTTAACAAAGCCGCATTGCTTTCAGATCGACTTTGGATTTGAGATATAAAGTTTGTAATAGCGGCAGATAGATTTAAATAAAAACCAATAGGCTCTTTACCTACAAACATATAAACGCGTTGGACAGCCATGATCATGGCTATAATGGAAAGCCCATAATCATTTTGCGTTAAAATAAACTGATTATTACCTTTCTGGCAGCATACCAAATAATAAGCAAGATCATTAAGCATTTTAACGCCGCCTAGGGCTAAGCGGAGATAGTTCGCAGTCCCACTATCTACTACATCATAAGTTTCGCTTAACACTCCGCAGGCAATTGTTAATGGGCCGCTGAGAAGTCGAGCCGTGTGACCTGTTGCCGTAGCAGCTTTACTAGCAACACTTTTAAAACCACTCCAAAAAGACGCGCATGTACCTGGCATAATTTTTCTCTTATCATTATTAAACTATCTCGTATTCTATTACTAAAAGCTTAATTAAAGATTAATTCGGATTTGATATTGGTTTGGTTGCTAGTAATGGCAGTTTTTCTTCTGGAGCGCCGCGTCGGCCCGAGAAAATTCCAGATAATTTACCCGTTAAATAACCTATACATTTGGAAGGTTGGCTAATCGCATGAGCGACGCCAGATAATGAGGCTAAGGCTGCTCCCGCCAAACCTGCTGCGCCACCTAAACCTAAGCCACTTGCTCCCCATCCCTCAAACATTCCCAAATACCATGAAAGGCCTACGCCTCCAGCAATGCTCAGCAGATTAGAAAATGAAGGAAAAATATTATAGTTACATCCCGCCAAAGTTCCATTGGCTGAGTTGCGTAATAAGTCAAAAATTTGACCTATCCCTGTCCAAGTCATGATTTGTTGAAAAGCAATTACAGTGCCTTGATTGGCGGGAAGTGCGGTATCGAAAAAAATAGAAGCAAGCAGTAATTGCGATTGTGGGACAATAAATAAAATGCAAACCCCAGCAGCGATGGCGAGTGAAAATAATAGGCTAGTCTGCGTTAAATTGCATAATTCTTGATCGCGATATTGAGAAGATAATATTTGTGTGCCAGAGTATAACGCAAACGCAGCGCCAACAGAAAAATCCTCTAATTGACCGGCGGCGCCAATTGCTTTTAAAGCATCCGCACTAATTTTTCCTGCAATTGCTGTGCGTGCAATGAGTGCAAATACTTCTCCACACCATTGCACCATAATGGGCCAACCTTTTCTCCAGAGTTTTCGTAAGTAAGGAAGACTCTTTTTGAATGCTAAAGAAAATAACCCATATTGTTGCCGATATTCTTTGTGATATCCAAAATAAATGGCATTAATGATTAAGCTAATAAGCGCTTGCGCACTGGAGGCATAGGCGTAACCCGTAATGCCAAAAGCCGGGATGGGGCCAGCTCCAAAAGTAAAAAGATAGCCAAGGCCACCTACGAGCCCTAATCCTAACAAGCTATTCAATGCAGCAAATGTGCTACGATCTGTAGCGACTAAGGTTTGTCGAGCAACAGTTCCCAATGAAATTAATGGCACACTGGGCATAAGCGCATAAAAATAGGCGTTAATTAATGCGGCACATTCTTCGGAATAACCAAAAGCGTACTGCCAGATATCCCCCGTAAAATACATGCTTGCCAAAATGACTGCATGGGTGGGAATAATTAAAACACAGGCTTGTAACACTATTTCGCCCACTTCTTGCAATTTGGCTTGTCGCTCTTCTAAGCTTAATGACGTGCTTTTACGAATCACAGACTTGATTTTTCGGCCAATGACATTGAGAAATGAGGTGCCGACCATCATGGATAACATTTGGCTGGTCGCGATAGGGCCACTCACCGCAAATTCTAAAGGATTAAAATGTGCCAACTCCACGCTTCTTGCTAAAATACGTGCAACACTCGTTTCACGATTAAATAAGAAAGGGAGTATCGTTTTTAATAATTTAAAAAACGCAGCACGTCGAGTGAGAAATGGGGGCTTTGTTTCTTCAAGAGTCGTTGGGCTAGAGTTGATTTGCGTAACATCGGTTGTAACTATTGTTGTTATTGGTTCTGGGAAAATGATGGCTCCATTAAAATTTTTGTATAGAGATTGTAACACAAAAATTAATGGAGCGACGTTTTAATTTTAATGTGATACTCTTGGTGCTGGAGCTCATCAAGGCTTGTTTAAGTCCAGACTGTACTTTTGTAAAGTACTTTGTTACATTAGGGTAATGAAATTGTTTGATAAAAAAGAGATGCTCACAATGAAAAACTTTTTAGCTAGATCGCAAATTAAATATCAACAAGTAGGAATAGCAGTTGCGCTGTTTTTAATGAATAATATGGCTTTTGCAGATGATAGTTTGCCATGGGAAAGCCCACTCCAAAAAGTTCTAGATTCGTTAACGGGACCGGTTGCAAAAATTTTAGGGGTGATCGCCATTGTTGTCGCTGGTTTTGGGATTGCATTTGGTGAGGCGGGAAGTGGCATGCGTCGTTTATTTCAAGTGATTTTTGGTTTATCCATTGTGTTTTCAGCAGCAACTCTTGTGGCAAGTTTATTTGGAGTTGGTGCGGGATGAAACAACAGAATCAAGTTAAAATATTTAACGCACTGACAACACCAATACTTTTAGCAGGTGTTCCGCGTAAATTTGCTATTTTGAATGGCACGGTTTGTGCGGCTTTTGTGATTGCGTTGCAAAATATTTATATTCTCCCTCTTTGTATTATTATTCATCTGATCGCGGTTTTTTTAACGAAAAAAGATCCAGATTTTTTTACAGTGATGCTGCGCCATTTGCGCCAAAAAAATTATTATGACGTTTAAAATTGGAGCGTTTTATAAAAATCCAAGTTGTTTGGCAGATTTATTGCCATGGGCGGCGCTTGTGGCTCCAGGCGTTATTCTCAATAAAGAGGGTTCATTGCAACGCACCTGCACCTTTCGTGGCCCCGATTTAGAATCAGCCAGCGATGAGCAAATGGCGGTTGCCATGGCACGTTTAAATAATATGTTTAAACGCCTAGGTTCTGGTTGGGTCTTTTACATCGAAGCACGACGCGAACCCATGATTTGTACCATGCCGATCTCGCCAAAACAACAAGTGGCTTTATTGGTTGATATTGAGCATCATAAAAGATTTACAGAATCTAATAATAATTTTCAATCCAATTATTTTTTAACATTGCAGTATTTGCCATCGACTGAATTACAAAAATCGCTATGGCAAAATTTTGTGAAACAAGCAGAAAAAATTACAGAGTGATGAAGATGCCTCTGTGCAGGAATTCATAGAACAGACTGAACGCATTTTTAATATTTTAAGTGATCAATGTTACGAAGCAAAATTTTTAACTGATACGGAGACCTTGACTTACTTACATAGTACTGTTTCTAATTCAAGCCAATCAGTTCATATCCCACAAACACCGATTTATTTAGATGCGCTACTGGCTGATACGCCCTTAACGGGAGGTATCGAGCCTATGTTAGGGGATGAAACGATTAAGACCCTTACAATCATTGGTTTTCCAGGCGCAAGTATTCCAGCTATTTTAGATCGTCTCAATTATTTGCCCTTTGCTTATCGATGGATGACGCGTTATATCGCTATGGATAAGTTAGACGCTGAGAAACAATTGAAGCGGCATCGACAACGCTGGTTTGCAAAACGTAAAAGTGTATTCAATTTATTACAAGAAGTTTTGACGAAGCAAGAAAGTTCTTTGCAAGATCAAGCTTCTGTTGAAAAAGCGCGTGAAGTGGATGAGGCATTGCAACTGGTTGCCAATGATGTCGTCAGTTATGGTTATTTTACTTGTACGGTCACTGTCAAAAATGCGAATAAAGAAATTGTCAATGAACAAATTCGTGAAATTGAAAGAGCCATTAATGGTTTGGGATTTACCACTATTTTAGAAACCGTCAATGCGGTAGAAGGCTGGCTCTCTTCCTTGCCAGGGCAAGCTTATGCCAATGTGCGTAAACCACTTTTACATACATTAAATTTAGCGCATTTGTTACCCTTTTCTGCGGTATGGAGCGGGCAACAAAGCGATAAACATTTACATAATTCACCTTTATTTTACGCGTACACCTATGGAAATACTCCATTTCGTTTTGTTTTGCATATCGGTGATGTTGGTCATTTAATGTTGGTGGGACCAACGGGCGCTGGTAAATCGGTGCTATTAAATTTTATGGCATTAGAATTTTGTCGTTATCCGAATGCGCGCGTTATTATTTTTGATAAGGGTCGAAGTTTTTGGGCAAGCACTCGCGCGGTTGGTGGCAAATTTTATGAACTCGGTAAATCGGGCGATTTACATTTTCAGCCCTTAGCACATATTGATCGTGAAGATGAAATGATTTGGGCATCCGAGTGGCTGCAAGAATTATTGATTCACGAAAAAATTGAGATTAAGCCCGATGTAAAACAAATGATTTGGCAAGCCTTACAAAGCTTAGCACATGTGCCAAAAGAGCAGCGTACTTTATCGGGTTTATCGGCCTTACTGCAAGATTTTGCTCTGCGCCAAGCGCTACATAACTTCACCTTATCCGGTGCATTTGGACAATTATTGGATGCGCATGAAGATACGCTGACTACTGATTTTTGGCAATGCTTTGAAATGGAAGAATTGATGAGTATGCCCTCTGTGGTGGCGCCCGTTTTAAGTTATCTGTTCCATCGTTTAGAACAAGATTTCAAAGGCGCACCTACGCTACTCATTTTAGACGAAGCCTGGTTATTTTTAGATCATCCTATTTTTGTCAACAAGATCCGCGATTGGTTAAAAAGTCTACGTAAGAAAAATGTGTCGGTAGTATTTGCAACGCAATCCGTGGCCGATTGCGCACATCATCCTATTTCAGCAACCTTATTGGAATCTTGCCCTGGCCGTATTTTCTTACCGAATGATAGAGCGTTAGAACCGCAAATTAAAGCAGATTATTTACAAATGGGTCTCAATGAAAAGCAACTCGAAATTTTAATGAATGCTACGCCGAAAAAACATTACTATTATCAGTCACGTTTGGGCAATCGATTATTTTCATTGGAGTTAGGTGAGTTAGCGTTAGCGATTTGTGGCGCAAGCACGCAAGAAGATATTCATTGGTTGAAAAATTATCATACCTTATCAGAGCAAGAATTTTTACAACAATTTTTGCGGCATAAACGCGTTAAATGGGCAGCAGAAATTTTACATGAGAAAAAATTATGAGTGCGGATCAATTTAATCAAGAAACACCCAATTATACCTCGCCCCCAGCGGAAACTCCCTACTTAAGGGCTAAACAGCAGTGGGATGATCGCATGGCAGTATTTGCATTAAGCGCAGACTTATGGCGAAAAATTGCGATTGTTAGCATAGGATTTACTTTTTTATTGTTGATCTTATTATTGGTGAGCCTGTCTTGGCACAAGCCTAGTTTATACGTGGCGGAAGTAGGGCAGGATGGTCAAGTGGTTAATGTGAAATTATTGGCTGAAAATTATCAACCTACGGAAGCGCAAGAAGAATATTTTATCGTACAATTTATTAAATTGATTCGACAAGTGCCTTTAGATCCTGTTGCAGCAAAAAATAATTGGCTCATGGCCTATAACTTTTTGTCGAATCGCGGCGCACAAGTACTCAATCAATTCTTCCAAAAAAATAATCCGCTTAGCGAATTGAGTAAAAAAACAGTCACTGTCAACATTACCAGCATCAACCCATTGAGCAAAAATTCTTTCCAAGTCGAATGGACAGAACAATCCGTTGATCAGAATGGCCAAGTGATTGGTCAACAAAATATGAGCGGCACCTTTACGATTAAAATTGATGCGCCGAAAACGAAAGAGCAAATGTTGTTGAATCCGTTGGGGATTTATATTATTGATTTTCATATTTCCCCAAGATTAGGTTAGTTGTCATTTTGAATGTTCAGAATGACATGAACTTTTGCTGTCATTCCAGCGAAGGCTGGAATCTAGAATTACTGAATTTTTAGAAGAGGAATATTAAATGTTACGAAAACTATTACCGATTGCACTATTAATGACCCTCACAGGTTGTGAAAATTTCCAATCAAGTTCAGATAACCAATCTAATTATCGATTGGCGACTCCACCACAACCTAAAAGCACACAATTTTATCAATCGCCAAAAGTAGTCAGCGTCAATAAAAAACAGCTGATGCATACCTCACGCAATGTGACCGTTGTTCAAGGTACAAATGCGGTAGATCAAGCGAATCGCAATGCAACTATAAAGCCCACTTCCGCAAGCGCAATGAATTCAATTATTATTTTCCCATATCAAGCAGGTGATTTATACCAAATTTATACGACACCTCTGAATATTACTGATGTTCAATTACAGGCCGGCGAACAAATTATTTCAGTTGCTGCAGGTGATACCGTGCGTTGGGAAATATCAAAAACCGTCAGCGGCGGTGATGCTTCTCGCACCGAACATTTATTGATTAAACCGACAGCAGAAAATTTAGATACCACTTTAGTAATCACAACGAATATGCGCACCTATCATATTTTGTTGAAATCAACGCCCAATACTTTTATGGCAACCGTGCAATGGCAATATGACGATGATGGCATGATGATGTCGGGTTTAGCGGATAATACAAATGGAATGCCTGGATCAAACGGTAATCCAGCGGCGTTATCTTTTAATGTTGAACAGTTAGATTTTGCATACAAAACCGAAAGTACTCGTGGTCCTGTGCCAGATTGGATGCCCAAAGCGGTATTCAATGATGGCTATAAAACCTATATTGAATTTCCAGAGCGTATTCAATCGGCGCCCGCTTTATTTATCAAACAAAGTGGTAGTGGCGATGCTGCAGTCAACTATCGTGTCGTTGGAAATTATTACGTGATTGATCAAGTGATTACTGGCGCGGAATTGGTCACTAAAAATAATAATATTTCGGCGAATGACACGGTTGTGACCATTACGAAAAAATAATCTGCAATTAATATGTGGAGAGATAAACAATGAAAGACTTTAATTTACGCGCTGAACCAAACAAAATATCGCAATTAAATCGTCCTTTATTATTGACGCTCTCTGCAGTGGTATTCTTTTTATTATGCTGGGCATTAATTTCCGCTTTAGAATCACCGAAACCTTCCAATAAAACATTAAATGCTATCAATGGTCGTTCGAGCAATCCGCCGATTAGCCCTGTATTAGCTGAGCTGCCCAAAAATTACCAAGATGTCAATGGAATAAAAAAATATTTGAGTCAAGATCAAACCTTGCCGCCAGCGGTATCGGATGAATTGAATCGGCTGCGTACTCAGCAAGCAGCTTTGCAAGCGCAATTAGCACAAATGCAAAGTGGTGGTGATAAATCGAGCGCGAGTTCCTTAGATGCGCGTAAGAGTGATTTATTTTTTGCGGCAGGAAAGCCACCTGCTAGCACAACAGATGATAGTGCGGCGGCAAAGGCAGCTGCAGCAGCGCGCTTAAATAATTTAGCAAATGCAAGTAATCCTTACAACCAACAAAATATGCAAGGGCAGAAAAAAGATTTCTTAGCCGATACCACTAATCAAGGTGATATTTATAACCATTATAAAATGATAACGCCTATTTCACCTTATGAGGTTCAATCGGGAACTATAATCGCAGCCAATCTATTAACTGCAATTAATACTTCTTTGCCGGGCGATATCATTGCGCAAGTGAGGCAAGATGTTTATGACACGGTTTCAGGACAATATCTTTTAATCCCAAAAGGTTCAAAATTATTGGGTAAATATGATTCTTCTGTGGCGTATGGCCAAGAAAGAGTATTGATTGCTTTCGATCGTATTATGCGACCTGATGGTACTTCTATCCAGCTAAGTAATTTTTCGGGTGGCGATGAAATGGGTAGCGCAGGTTTTGAAGGAAATGTTGATGGTCACTGGGGTAAAATTTTGGGTGCTGCAACCATTTCAACTATGTTGAGTTTTGGTGCGGGTGTGGCAGCGGATCATAATACCAATGGGAATAATTATTATCCTGGTGCACAACAAAGCGCCATATTAGGTGGTGCGGGTAGCATTGCGCAAACGGGGCAAACGCTGACAAATCGTGCGATTGATGTACAACCTACCTTAACAGTTCCTGCAGGATTTAATTTTAGTGTGATTGTGAATAAGGATATGGTATTAGCACCTTATACGAGCAAGTCTTTATGATATTGAAGAAATATCTCTGGTTTTTTTGTATTGCGCAAATATTTTTTATACCACCACCATGTTTTGCGCAATATTATAATTCTGGTGCCGCAACAACAAATACAAGTTCTAACAGCAGTACTAACAATCCCAATAATCCAAGTCCAACACCCAATAACCCTGGAGCAGCATCCACGACTTCTAATCAGATTAATAGCGATACTCAAATTAAAGATTTATTTAATCAAGCGGATTACCAGCATTTGAGCGATCCAGAAAGTGATGCGCAACAATTACAAATTGGTGATCAACCATGATCGGTTTAGACGTTACTAGTATCAGCGCTATTCAAAATTTTTTGCTGAGTAATTTAACTTCCGGCTTTTCAATTATTACAGTTTATGCGCAACATTTATTGTACTATTTCATTGCGTTTGAAATAATTTTTGCAGGTTTGGGTTGGATGTTATATCAGAGCAATTATGCGGAACGCTTATTGTTTCAAATTATTAAAATTGGTTTGATATTATTTTTAGTCAATAATTTTGTTGATATTATTAATTCAATTTTGCAAAGTATCTCGGCTATTGGTGAGCAATTATCACAGAGTAATACACAGCATTTGTTATTGAACCCGGGTTTGGTATGGCAATATGGTTATAATTATTCGATTAGTTTATTGCATACGGCAACACTTTCCAGTGGGTTCGCGCTCCCCATGATTTTTTTGGTGTTAGGTTTTGGTACCCTTTTAGTTATTGGAATTTTTGGTATTCAAATTTTTATTCAGGTTGCAGGTTTTTATTTGGTTGCTGCAGTGAGTTTATTGATTTTACCGCTCGCTGTATTTTCTCCGCTAAAAGATTTTTTCTCAACCAGTATGAAGAGTATTTTACAGGCCGCGGTGCGATTGATCATTCAAATGTTGATTGTCGCTGTGGCGATGGAAACTTGGTCGGTAATGAAATTGCAAAATTATACTCCTGAAATGAATATCAACGGACCTCTGGGTTTTTTATTCTCAGGTATGCTTTTTGTGATGGCTTCTATTTATCTACCACGTTTAGTCGAAAAAGTAATTGGTAGTATTCAATGGCAAGCCATGCCGATTGTGAGCCAGGCAATTGTCACTGTTAATGGTGCGCCGTCTGCTCAATCAAGTGGTGGCGGCGCTAATATGGGCACTTCTTCAAATGTAGCGGCAATACAAGCCGCCGCATCGATGGTTAGCATGGGCGCAGCACAACAAGTGGCGATGTTATCACAAACTAATGCTGCGCCACAGACCTATGTGAAAGCAGTCGAAAAAGATTTTTTAGCAAAACGATCTGCAGATTCTGGATTGATGTCACGTTTACTTTTTGCCGACCAAGAAGATAAGGATCACGAAGAAATCCGCAAACTTAAACAAGCTTTTTATGAAATTTTAAATGAGCTGAAAGAAAAATAAATTGTTATTCCAGCGAAGGTTCACTGTTGTCCGAGAAAGTTTATCGAATAAGCGTAAAGACTTACAGAAGGATTGTTATTTCAGACTGTCAAAATCAAGGATGATTTTGCCCAAGCGTATAAGGATATATTCACAGCGTGTCTGAAATAATAATCTTCTGGAAGTCTAAGTTCTTATTGCGTCATGAGAAACAATGGATTCCAGCCTTCGCTGGAATGACAGGCCAGGACTGAAATTTTTTAGAAGCGCTTAGTAAAATAAACTATTCAGAAACTTTCTTGATTGCGGCAATTTTAAAATTATTACTACCTTCTTTCTCAATAAAAATAATCAAGTGGATGGCTTCTTGAATTAATCGTTGAGGTACTTGCGGTACAACTTCTAAAATTAAATCTTCCAAACGCGATAATGCGCTATCCGCACTGTTTGCATGCAAGGTGCATAAGCCACCTGAGTGCCCTGTATTCCAGGCTTTTAAAAGATCTAAGGCCGCGCCATCTCTAACTTCGCCAATGATAATTCTATCGGGCCGCATGCGTAAAGATCCCTTCACGAGATCTCGCATAGATATTTTTTCGTTAGTTCGCAAAGTAACATGATCTTTGCTGCTAATTTGAAGTTCGGGTAAATCTTCTAAAACAATAATGCGGTCATTTGAATCACGTAATTCATTCAAAATGGCGTTGGCAAAAGTGGTTTTGCCTGAGCCTGTGCTGCCAGCAATTAAAATATTTTTTTTGTTACGTATGGCTTCTTTGATCAATGCAGTTTGTTCAGTGGATATCCAGCCTTTTTTAATATACTCATCTAAAGTATGAATGGCACGTGCTTTTTTTCGAATAGTAAAAGTAGGTTCTTCACTCACAGGAAAAATCCAACCTTGAAAGCGAGCAGCTGCGAAAATGATTTCGCAAGCGATTTCAGGATGTTCTTCATTCACCAACAAGTTGTTAAAGCTGGCGATAAGTTTGATAATATTTAATCGCTGTGTGGATGGAAGCACTATATCCGTTAGATATTTGCCTTTATCAAGTGTATCTAGCCAAACTCGTCCATCAGGGTTGGCCATAATTTCAATCACATTATCATCCGCCAAAAAACTAACTAAAGCTTGGCCTAGTGCTGTTTTTAGCATGTCGAGATGACGTTGTTGTGAGGTGATATTTTCCATTTTATCAATATACCATAATTCTGGAATACGAGCTCATTTGTTACTTACATAAAACATAATTTAAATGAACGTAAAGACTTACAGAAGCATTGTTATTTCAGACTGTCAAAATCAGGATGATTTTGCCCAAGCGTACAGGGAAGTATTCACAGCGTGTCTGAAATAATAATCTTCTGGAAGTCTAAATTCTTATTGTGTAAGAAAGTTATTAACTTATCCTACTTGCGAATGGTTAAAAATTTCAAAAACTGCACCAGGAGTTGCTTAAAAAATAAGCAATAACCTAACTGTTTGAATCAAAATAATAAATAAATTGAATCGCTCGGAAAGTCGCTCCCAGTAAGGGTTTTAGCTATGTTATTGATTTTATTTTAGTTGAAAAAAGTCAAGGGGGTATTGACAAATAAAAAGTTATATAAATACAATGTAACCGTGTCATCCCCCTAAGTATCGAGTTATCTGAACTACAGAATGTACTTCAAATTAGGTTGATGCCTTGTTTATAAAGGAGTTGGACTTTGCGCGGCAAAAATACGGAGGTTTACATGTCAATTGATCTTTTGCTTGAAGAGCTTGAAAAAATAAATGATTTAGAGATTAGTGCTGCCCTAATCAATCAATTTGTGGCCTATCGAGGCAATTACCAAAACCCGTCGTTCATCTTATTATTTAATAATTATCGTCAAAATATTGCCCATTGTATTACTGGAATGGCAGAACATCAGCGAGAAAATCTTACTCAGATATTTGAAGCAATGAGTCTTTATTGCGCGCATTACTTTGAGCCACGTTACAAAGAACATGTGTTACAAAAATATGTGGTTGAAAATGCGCCCTATGGCATTAAAATTGGATTGGAATTGGGAGTGGATATCAATACCACAACTGGTTATTTACCTGATCTTTCTTATTCCGAAATTCGTTTAGGATTTGTTCAGCTCGCATCATTTGAACTTCCTAAAGCTTGGTATACCAATTGGCATCGTTGTACTCCTTTAGTGTTAGCTTCCTTACTTGGCCATATGGATGTTGTAAAATTTTTGGTGGTATCTGGCGCGCGCTTGAATATGGAAACACGCCATCATAATACGGCATTAGATTGGGCTACAAAGCGTGAACATCATCAAATTGAACGATTTTTAATAGAACAGGGCGCATTACGTAATACCACGAGCGATCAGGGTATTGATGTGCTTGCCGGCGTAGAAGTATAACCTTTCAGCACTTTTGACCCTGTCCTCGCGTTGGCGTTTTTAGTGGTGGCGCTAACGTGAGCCCAGGCGCCAAATCCCTTTTGATAACTAGGCAATGCCCATAAACCCTGCGAGAAAGGCCATCCTGAGCAAAGCGAAGGATCTCAGGGGTTTCTCGAGTTAATTCTAACTTAATGTAAATATATTAAAATTATATAAATTACCTTAGAGTTTTAATAAAATGAAAGAACTTACGTTAGAGAATGTTCATGAAGAAGAATCAAAGCAATTGTTGGGGCAGTTAATTTTAATCTACTTAACAGATTTAGGATACTTAACGCCAAAGCAATACGAGATTGGCGACGAAATCGTTAATCTCCAATTCTCATTATTATCTCGATATTCAAAAAATTCTACCGATGAAATTCCGCAATATCGTTATGAGGCAATTTCTCAAAAAATTGATAAAGGTAGTTTTGCGTCATTTTATGCAATTCAATACACGTTTAAATTTCATGAAGGTCATTTGATTCTCTCGCAACATCAAAGTCGGGCAATAAAATTAATCAATTTTAAGCATTCAAATTATCAGATGATATTGAATGAATATAATCTGATGTCCCGGTTACATTATTTACATGTTAAACCGCCGATTTTTGGTCTTTATTATGCTTGGCTTGTAATGGATAGATTGCCTGGCTATGACATGGTCATTGCAAATGATGCAGATAAGTTAAACAAGATTGATGCTAATGCTCGTACAATCCAAGAATTGTCGGTAACGGAAGCATTAAAGTTATTCATTGCAATGGTGGAAGCGTTAGAGATAGTTCACAAAGCAGGTATTGTGCATCGAGATATTAAGCCAGATAACTTTATTGTAACGAATGATCTGAAAGTTTATTTAATAGATTTTGGCTTATCTATACCCTCTGAATATGCTGATTCAGTTTCAAAAAACTGCGGATCAGAAGAATATATGGCTCCAGAAGCGCTTCATAATAAAGCCAATAATGAACGAAGCGATATTTATTCCTTGGGTTTTGTTATTCACTTGTATGCGGTTAAAGTTGCGTCACATGGTAAATTTTTAGATCAATTGAATGAAAGAAATAAAAATGCATTCATTAAGCTTATATTTAGAATGGTTGAAGAGGATCCAGGAGTAAGGGTTTCTCTGTGCGTGGCTAAGCAAGTGCTGAATCGTATTTTAGTGATTACAGAAATCAGATGTTTGCAAAAACATCATCTTGTAACAGAATATTTTGCATCAGTGAAGGATTACTCGCAATTTGATTCGCTCCTTGTTTTTTTAAATAGCTTATTGACTACGCAACCAGAATATATACAAAAAGCCATTATCCTTGGAATATTGAAAAATAAAATGCAAGAAGAGTTAGCAGCCCAAATTGCTTTGCTATTAGGCTGTGTCAAACCGTGCGATGCGATTTCGGGTTTAAATCATTCAATGCAATGTGAAATCGCGATTAAGTTCAAAAAAAATGCTACTGTATTAGATAAGATGTTGCTCAGCGTTAGCCTAAATGTGGCTGCCACTATGGAAGAAGAAGATTATTCAGCAGGGTCTACAGGAGTGCAGCAGACTATTGCTGCTATCCAACAGTGCTTAACATTTGTAAATTCCATCCAGCCAATGACAATAACGAGTTCTATTTATGCAGCGGCTAGTTCTACACGACAAAAGCGTCATGCTGATGTAAGCGATGATTTAATAGATTCTGCGCCAGAGCAACCGACGAAAGCTAGCAAGTTAACACAATAATACCGAAGAACATTTTAATAGCTGCTCTCTCGAATGCTTGCAACTTATCGTAGTAAGAGTAGAATAGAAATTGAAGGTTATCGCGCCGCGTTCTTGATCCGATACTTTCGAAATTAGGGACGTGTCCCTGTCATTGGTGTGTTGCTTTTTTAGTAGCCTAAAGATGACATACTAACTCCCACTTGGACCTCAGGGTTCAAAGAACGCGGCACAATAACCTTCCGTTTTTCACCAACCTCATTGTCACAGTTATTTTCATTTTTTCCTCCACAGTCACAACGAATAAGTCTATTCTTAGAGGAGATTCTTCGCTTCGCTCAGAATGACATAACGATGACGTGCTGCAAAAGTATTGTCATCCTGAACGCGAGGAGATTCTTCGCTTCGCTCAGAATGACATAACGATGACGTGCTGCAAAAGTATTGTCATCCTGAACGCAGTGAAGGATCTCAGTTTTATAAGTTTGGGAAAATATCTATGAACCAAAATTCAGGCTTCAACTTACTCGAATTAATGATTACATTAAGTATCATGGCAATTCTCGCTGCCATGGCCATTCCAAATTATCAACTCTACATTCGAAAAGCAAAATTTCATCAATTGATGACTAGCATTACCCCTTACAGAACAGCGGTTGAAATCTGCTACCAACTAAATGGTAATTTAGGCGATGCAGAAATTAATTGTGGAACTCCCAACAAAAACGACATTCCACCAGATTTTAACGCGCAAAGTTCCAAAACGGGATATGTGAAAAGTATTCGTACTAGTTTCTCTGGATCAACAGTCACGATCATCGCAGAATCACAAGGTTTAGGCGAACCCTATCATTATATTTTGCACGCTAATGCCGATAACAACACACCATTAAACTGGCTCCTCGATCCCGCAAGCACCTGTCTCAAAGCACAAATCTGCAAAGAATGATTTTATACATGATCAATTGAACGAGCATTAAATGCCCGTTGATCATATCCTTATTTTGCCGTAGGATAGAGGAATGAGATCAAAGGAAGATTAGCCATGTTTTTTTACCCGAAATCATTTATTTCATTATCTTATAGCAACCACCGTTGCAGTAAGTATTACCAGCCTATCTGGTTGCACCGATCGACAACCATTACCTCAAGAGCAACCTCAAGAAACTATTACCAAGATACCTGATCAAGCCTCAACAGAAATTGCTGAATCTGCGGCTTCTGTCAGCGAATCCTTATCGAATTTAGAAGCCGTTGAAAAAGCCAATATGGCTCCCAATGCTGCGAAATTATATCCAAAAGTAGCGCAGGTTAATGTGCCTGGTGTTTCTTCTATTGACTGGAATGGACCACTAGAACCACTGATGCGCCAAATGGCAAAAGCGACCGGCTATCGTTTACGCATTGTTGGTGCTTCACCCATACCACCGATTATTGTGACGGTGCATGCGGAACAAGCGACTAATGCGGAAATTATTCGTAATGCAGCATTGCAAGCAGGGAATCGCGCTAAAATTACGACAAATAGCAATGCCAAAATTCTTGAACTGCGTTATTTAGGTAAGTAGGGAGAAACGAATGATTAAAACGCAGAAACTCATTCCCATTCTGATCTGTATTTTTTTATCGGCCTGCGCAAGCTCTGGTTCAACAAATACTGAAAATTTATCGGATTTAAAAAATATGCATGCCACAGGTCGGCTTGCAGATGATTCGAACGGTGTTATACGAGCGCAGGCTTTGCAAGATACTGCTCTGAGTATAGGAGCTCAAGCAGGCTTAACTTGGCGCGCGAATCAGATCAACATTGTGTTACAAGAACATAGTAAAGAGTTAGATCAAGTTTTTAATTTCAATCGATTAATGCTGTCAGATCATGTGTTACCACCAGTATTGCAAACCAGTAACAAAACAATGAAATTAGATAATGTTGATACGATTCGATTGTCGGATCAAACTTACATTATTCAAAGTCAAGCGAGATTTGTGACAACGCCTCCAAACTGGCGAGAATATTTATGGATGAATTACACGGCGCCAGAAGTGCCGCCAGATAATATGTTGCCGAAAACAGTTGCGGAACAAAAAGTATGGAAACAATATATTCAGATTGGTTGGCAACAAGGTGTGCAGCAAGCGGATCTTATTTTACGCGATAACTTGGCGCGATTGACGAGAGATACAAAAGGTATGATCTTGTATCGTAAATTATTGGCACAAGGTATGGTCAGTCAACCATTTGTTCAGAAAAATATGCTCGGTGTTACAGGGGGTGGTGAATCCTTGCGTATTAACGATCAAGTCTTGCGTATTACCGCATTGCCACAACTTCAAATTGACACAAGACAATGGCATCCTGTGGATATTCCTGAAAAACCAGCCACAAAAACTGAGGGCGATGACTATGAGTAATGAAGTCCACTTCATGCCAATGCCTGATGAACCTCTGCGGTTTAATCTACAAGATTTTGATCGGTTGTTACTTTATTGTGAAACGATGCATGCTTCAGATATCACAATTCAAACGGGATCCTATATTTTTGCTGAAGTTTATGGTCGTTTAATTCAAGTCACTAAGCGTAAGCTGACCAATGCAGAAGTGGGTGAATTATTGAATCAACTTTATGGTGCAAATGGTACGGCGCAGATTTTGAGCGGTAAGGATGTGGATACCCATTATGAATTTAAACCAAGTCGCGCTGAACGTTATCGTTATCGGGTAAATGGCACAGGCTGTATGGTAGAAGGTTTTGATGGAATTCAGATTACTTTACGTTCGATTCCAACTACACCACCTGCTATCGATACACTTGAACTGCCAGCAGCGCTTATCGCAGCTTGCGAGCCACCACAAGGCGTTGTCTATGTGACGGGTGCTACCGGTTCTGGTAAGAGTACTTTATTGGCTTCGATTATTCGAGATTTGATTGAAAAGCCCGATAGTGATCGCAAAATTTTGACTTATGAAGCACCTATTGAATTTGTTTACGATGAAATTCAGACAACATCTGCGATTGTCAGCCAATCAGAAATTCCGCGACATTTACCGAGTTTTGATGCGGGAGTACGCAATGCCTTGCGTCGCAAACCTCGCGCGATTTTAGTCGGTGAATCACGCGATAAAGAAACGATATCCGCAGTGATTGAAGCGGCGGTAACAGGACATCCCGTTTATACGACTTTGCATACTAACGGTGTTGCAGAAACGATTCGACGTTTAGTGATGACCTTTCCAATTGAAGAACGAGCAGGGCGTACTATCGATATTATTGAAACGATTCGCGTGGCAATTTGGCAAACCTTGGTGCCAAGTTTAGATGGTAAACGTGTGGCGTTACGTGAATATTTAATTTTTGATGAAAAAGTACGCGATGCTTTATTAGATTCTCCTCCAGAAATGGTGACAGCGAAAACGCGCGAACTGTTGCGCCAATATGGGCAACCGATGGAGGTTGATGCCAAAGTTAAATTTGATGCGGGAATTATCAGCGAGCGCGAATATAATTTAATTTTAAAAACGTCGCGTGGCCTTGATCATGATGCACAACAGCGTATATAGCTAGTAGTTATTCACGATAGTTGAAACCTCTGCGCTCGTAGCGGTAACGTTGCTCAAATCATACGCAGAAGTAGATCGCGATGGTGGTGTTGGGCAAATAGGCGAATTCACTGCTCCAATCAATGTCGCTTGACTGGGGGGTGGCGGTGCTAATGATAAATCTGGTGCAGAAGTAGAAGTATGCATTTGCGTTGCGACTTTTTTAGGTTCAGTAAAATCAGCATGATGACAAAATGGAATATGTGCCGGGAAATAAGCTCGCAATAAAGCTTCTATTGTGGGGTATGTTCCTGATTGATTGGTAATGAACAGGATTTCAAATTTTTGTTCTGCTGGACTCCATTTAACAAAAAAATCACCTGCCGCTTTGGTATACAACATTTGTGAGTTTGCATGACCTG
>Ga0206987_1081_pt1 | contig 20386 bp, 19 predicted proteins | sample Alteio_BWMinCont_11_FD_153281 | JGI IMG/M metagenome (GOLD analysis project Ga0206987, IMG submission 153281) | Enriched cells from forest soil in Barre Woods Harvard Forest LTER site, Petersham, Massachusetts, United States -... | ecosystem: Environmental > Terrestrial > Soil > Temperate forest >... | reverse complement strand
TGACCCCTTAAACACAGGGCGTCGCGCCCGGTTTGTAGCAAATTTGGAAAGCTATGACTGTCTTGCCCGTCCGGTTGCAAGCGTTAGAAGTGCGCGGCGCTTGCCTTGCAGGTTATTAAGATTGGGTTAACGGAAAGCCCACGAACCCACGTGCATCTACCGTGTTTTCAACACCCTCGAAACACACCTTCATCGTGGCGAAATAAACACCTTTCAAAGGTTAACTGTTCACCCGCGCGCAATCACTCGGTCCACGTCGAAAATTCCGCGCGATCTTTTTTTCCATTTTTCGGCGACCCCGCGCGAACCACGCCCACGCGCGACCAGAACGCGGAAATTTCACGTCGCACAACATCACCCCATGTTAAATTTTCACTCTAACTCTCACTTTCACATTGCCAGGGGGGCGCTCTAAGCTTGTCTCCTTCCCTCCTCCCTTCTCGCGATTGACACCCTCACGCGCCCGCCCCTAGACTGGATGCGCTGGAGCTTCATCAAGGACACCTCATGGGCTGGCTGCAAAACAAGTTTGAAAAGAATTTCATGATCACCACGGTGGACTACGTCTTTAATTGGGCGCGCAAGTCTGCCGTATGGCCTATGACTTTTGGCTTGGCCTGCTGCGCGATCGAGATGATCGCCTCGTCCACGGCCCGTTTCGACATTGCCCGCTTCGGCTCGGAAGTCTTTCGTCCCAGCCCACGCCAGAGCGATCTGATGATTGTGGCAGGCACGGTCACGTTGAAGATGGCGCCGGTAGTGAAGCGCATTTATGACCAGATGCCCGACCCCAAGTGGGTCATTTCCATGGGTGCATGCTCCTCGGTCGGCGGCCCATTCAACACCTACGCCGTGCTGCAAGGCGTGGACAAGATTGTTCCCACCGACGTGTACGTGATTGGCTGCCCGCCGCGCCCCGAGAATCTCTTTTACGCGCTGCTGAAGTTGCAGGACAAGATCGACCAGATGACCTTAGCCAAGCGGCCCACTGAAGTCCGGCTCGATCCGCATATGGTAGAGAATTTCAAACGCCAGGTCATGATTGCGCAAACGCTGCAGCCGAAATAGCAATTAGCATTTGGCAATTGGCATTTAGCCATGAGAGGTCGTTGCTACCGGTGGCTCTTTCGTACTTCTACACGGTAGGTGACGACCAAATGCTAAGTGCCAAGTGCTAAATGCTGACCAAACTCACTCCTGAAGCTGCACTCCCTGCCGAAGGCGAAGCCAAGGAATTTCCCTGCGGCGATAAAGTCATCTGCGTCGCCAATGTAAACGGAACCATATCGGCAATGGACAACGTTTGCCTTCATCGCGGCGGCCCCCTGGGGCAGGGAATCATCGAGGGCAACAAACTGGTCTGTCCCTGGCACGGCTGGCAATGGGATCCGAAAACTGGCGAAGCCGCCCACAATCCTAACGCGAAAGTTGCCGTCTATCCCTTGAAGATTGAAAACGGCGACGTGATGATCGAGCTGTAAGCCGCCGATGCCGCCGACTCACGTCAGAAGCTTGAGAAACTTTCCCGTCTGATTCCCGAAACCTGGAAATACCTCATTCAGCGCTTGATTCCCCAGGTGCGAAAACACGGCCTCACCCAACACCTGTCGGAAATCTGTCGTGAGTGCCAGGTCGCGGCCTTCGTAAAGTTGAGACTGTTCGAGCCCCGGCCAGCGCCCGTAGACTTTGCCACCTTTCACCGGCCCGCCCATGACAAACATCACATTGGCGTGGCCGTGGTCCGTGCCGCGGTTACCATTTTCCCGCGCGGTGCGCCCGAACTCCGACATGGTCAAGACGACAGTGTCTTCTGTCAGATCGCCGAGGTCGGTCCAGAACGCGGCTAGCGACTGCGAAAACTCACCCAGAACATTCGCAATCTGGCCCTGCGTGCTGCCTTCGTTAACGTGATGGTCCCAGCCACCGATATCTGCGAACGCCACCTGCACTCCAAGATTTGCCTTGATGAGCTGAGCCAACTGTTTCAGGCCATCCCCGAAACGGCCCTTGGGGTAGTCCGCCCCCGCTGCCGGCCTGTACTTTGAAGGGTCGGCTGACTTCAGCATCCTTACGGCGTCGAACGTTTCTTGTCCGGTGCCATGAAGCACCGAATCTACTGACTGAGCATACATCGCTTCGAATGTATTGGAAGTGGCGTTGGCGCTGGCATTGCGTCCGCCTACTCCGAAATCGTTGACGTTGTTCACCGCGAGTGCAGGTTCGCTGCCGGAAAGAATCCGCGGCAGGGAAGGCCCCATGGCGAGGGCACGAAATGCCGACTTATCGGCCGGACTGGGCAAGGCATGCAGGCAGCGGTTGAGCCATCCGTCATCGGTTGCTTTCACGCCGGGCGTGCCGGACTCCATGTAATCCTGCGCGTCGAAATGGGACCGCGTAGTATCTGGCGAGCCCGCCGCATGCACAATCGCCAGGTGGCGCTGGTTCCACAGTGGCTGGAAAGGCGCGAGCGAGGGATGCAGCCCGAAGAAGCCATCGAGATCAATGACTGACTTGCGGGGAATATTGATAGACGGCCGCATGGCGTAGTACGCCTGCTCGCCGTGTGGCACGACGATATTAAGGCCGTCCGCCGCCCCGCGTTGAAAGATGACGACCAGGCGTTTATTGCGCGTCCCGGTGTCGACTGAACCATACGCGGCGCGGGTGAGGAATGACGGAATAGCCGCGGTGCCGACCACGGCCATAGCGCTGTTGCGAAGAAATATTCGGCGAGTGATGGACATAAAAACGCTCCTGGCCATTGGCTCTTAGCTCTTGGTTTTGACATTTCTGCTCACGACTTCTCCTTAAAGCCAAGAGCCAAAGGCCAAGAGCCAAAAGCTACTTCTTCTGAAACTCCGGCGATCCCAGCAACAAACCTGCAATCGCGCTGAGGTTCGGCGCCCGCGCCGGATCATCCAGCTTGCGCTGGCTGATCTGCGGATCCTGTAACCGGGCCGCGATCGTATCGTGGGTTTGCTTTGAAACATCGCCATGAAGCAAATCGTTCTCCAAATCCGCCAGCGTTGCCGATGGCTCTGCCAGTGTCCCATTCTCCCCTGGCCGACTCGCAGAACTCATCGCCGCAGAGTCCACTTGCACACCCTTAAGCTTCCCTGCGGTCAACGCCAGCGCAAAATTCATGCGTCCCAAAAGCGCCGAAGAATTTACCCAGGCCGCCGCCTTCATGGAATATCCGGTCGGCGGTTGGGCACCGTAGATCTGCATGCCCATGTTCTGCAGTTGGCGGGCAAGGGGTGTGGCGTCGCTGACTTCGGCTCCGCTGGCTCGCACTGCCGAGACCGTAAACTCCAACGGTGTTTTCACTTTCGCCCGGTAGGTATCCGCGGCCCAGAATTCCGGCGAATCGAGCATCGTCTTTAGAACTTGGCGAATGTCACCGTCTTTTTTCAGGAAGGTTTGCGTCATGCGGTCCACCAGCGCAGGCGGAGGATCATCGGAGACGAAGCGTACCGCCAGCTTGGTGCATACGAACTTCGCCGTCGAAGGATGATGCGCCAGAATGTGCAGCACTTCGAATCCTTCTTTTTCGCCTTTAGCCTTGATGCGATGCCCCATTACCATTTTGTCTCCGGGCTCATGCATGCGCTCTTCAAACGCAAAACCGCCTCCCTGTTGTGGTTGTTTGAGCGTCCATCCGGTGAATACTCGTGCCACTTCAGTCACGTCTTTTTGCGAGTAGCCGCCGTTGACGCCCAGGGTGTGCAGTTCCATCAGTTCGCGGCCATAGTTTTCATTCAGGCCGCTGCGCTTGCCCTTGGCTTGCTTGACCGGCCCGTCGCTTCGCGCGCGCCTTTTCCAGTTGTCATGGTCGCGCTTGGGAATGCCGTTGGCCACATCCGAGTTCGGCCCCACGCTCAGCCAGTTGTCGAGGTAGAAAAGCATGGCGGGGCTTTGCGCTGTAGCCACCAGCAGATTCTCGAACTTGCCCATGGCATGAGGACGAATCACGTCGCGCTCGTAGCTGGTCAGGAGGTAACGATCAGCTCCCTTGCCGATGAAAATGTTGAAGTGGTTGAACCAGAAATCGTCCATTACCTCCTGCAACTGACGCTCGCCGTATACAGCCCGCAACAGTTTGGCCTGGACCAGTTCATCATTCACTACCTGGCGCGGGTTGTTGAGCGCCAATAGTGCTTCGCGCTCGCGCGGCTTCATGCCCTCGAGAAATTCATCCCGCTTGCCCCGCAGGGATGTGATCAGAGTGCGCTGTTCTTCCACCGGCATTTGAAGAACGGCCGCGACTCGCTGATCGGGAGGCATATCCGATAGTTGCCGGATCTTGTCATCAGCGTACAGCGAGCCGGCGCTGGACGCGCGGTCTTCGCCGGCCACCCTGTCCGGCTTGGGCGCATCGGTTGGCAGTGCAGTGATGGCTGCATTTTCCGCTTTACGCTCCTGCTTCTCTTCGTACTGGTCAAGCTGTGCCTGGTACACGGCGCGTTTGAGGGGGTCAGAAGGAAGTGCTCTCTTTCCCTCGGCAACTGCCTTGATCATCTCATTGGAGGGGAAGTTCTCCATCAGTTCGTGGGTATCCATCTTCAATGTGCGGAAAGCAGCCAGGCGGGCATCGAGCGCGCCGTCGTCAATTCTTTCCGGATGAAGTTGCTGGTCGATCCAGTGGTCTATGCCGATCGCCTGCACTCGTTCAACGTCGCCCGGACGCGGTCCAAAGGTGAGCCGGTTCAGTGCGTGCACAGCACGCTTCTGCTGGTCAATTGGCGGAGCGGTAGGATTTTGCTTCTCTTTATTCTTGGCGGTTGCCAATTGCACCGTGACAGCGAGTCCAAGTAGAAAAGTCGCGGGCACGATTTGGCGAGATCCCACCTTCATATCGGCGCAAAAACCCCTACAATTATCAACCCGAACTGGTGCGGAAGTTGCTGCACGGGGAACTCCCTATCTATGAGGCCTTTGGCGTTCGGCTTTTCCCGGATTCGAGCTCCGCGCCGTGCAGCACCACCGCCGCCAGTGCCAGGCGCTTGACTGCGTCTCCTACGTCGTTCGGCCTGCGGGTTGCGCCTGCCAGATGATCAAAGGTCTCAAAACTGGTCAGCATGTAAACGATTTCCAGTGCTTCCGAGAATTTGCTGAAGCCAGGATGTCCATATTGCCCACGCACACGTTTCAGAATCACTTCCAGTTCGTGACGTCTGCGCGCATGGTGTGTCTGCACACTCTGCGCAAGCGCGGGATCCAGAGCCGCCAGCGCGTGCACGCGTCGAATCACAACACGATCAGAACTCCACAGACGAATAAATACATCGATAAATTCCAGGAGCGCCGCCAACGAATCCGGATTGCGAAGCGCGTCGGCAAGTTGCCCAGTGTCGTGCCGTGCTACTAAATGTTCGTACAAGGCTTCGAGAAGTCCGGCTTTCGACCCAAACTGGTAATACACCGTCATGCGTGCCACGCCAGATTTGCGCGCCACCGCATCGATGCTGAATTCGGAAAAGCCCCTGGGCGTGGACAGCAACTCCAGGGTTCCGGTAAGGACCTGGGCGCGAGTGCGCTCGGCAGCGGCCTTTCGTTGTCCCATGCGATAGCGGCGAGGGCTCATAAAATCAATTAATTATACATTTAGTCGTATAGTATGTCCAATATTATTCCGAACGATTGATCTATGGAGAGTTGTCAGTATCAAGTTTGAAAGGCGTCACCGCGACTGCAAATCCCTATGTCAGGAACAACCTGCCGCGAGTTACCTTGTGTTGCAGGCTGGCGGCCAGGTGGTCAACATCGGGGGCCGCAATGGTGTCCGCCATTCGAGTCTCGAGAAACGGAGTGCGGTTACTCCTCACTGCGTCGCGACGCACTTGCAAAAGCAGAGCTTGTACCACGTTGGGATCGAACTTCAGCGGTGTCAGACGCACGATCTCGCTCAACGAAGCCCCCAGCGACATCGGCTCACGATATGGCCGTTCACTGACCATGGCGTCGAAAGTGTCCGCCAGTCCCACGATGCGCACTCCCAATGGCACGTCTTCCATCGCCAACTTGTCCGGATACCCCGAACCATCCGCACGTTCGTGATGCCAGCGCACGATCTCGGGAATTCGTGGCCAGGGAAACTGAACACCGCTCACAATCCGGTGCCCAACCACCGTATGGTCGGCCATTTCGCGAAATTCTTCGGCATCGAGCGATGTGGTTTTACCGAAGAGGCGTTTGTCCACGGCCACCTTGCCGATGTCGTGCAGGTAGCCCGCGGACCGCAACGCGGCGACTTCCGAGGTCTCCAGATTCATGGCTTCGCCCATAGCCGCCGCATATCTTCCCACGCGCAGCGAGTGCCCATGAATGTTTACATGCTTCACGTCGATGGCAGTGGCGAAGGCTTCCAAAGCGTTGTCATAGAAACCATGCAGAGACGCCATCAGACGAAGGTTTTCCGAGACTCGCTGCGCCAAAGTCTGACTCAAGGTCTGATTATGGATGGCCAGAGCCACGTAGTGGCAGAGCAGATCCAGAGATTCCAGTTCACCCGCGTCATAGTTCGCGTCGCCTTCGCGATGCCCCAGCGCAACCACCCCCACCAGTTTGCCCCCAACTTTGAGAGGAGCGATGCAGCGAAACAACTCGGGCGCAACGTTTCCGTTTGAACTCAGGAACGCCTCGTAAGACCCCGCTTCCAGCACGGCCGGGCCGCGCGCGGTGGCCAGTGCATGCACATGCTTGGGCAGCAATGGGATGACGGCCGGTTCCGGCATCAACGCGAAACCGTTGGACGCAACCGAAGTTAGCAGGGAAGGTTTATCACTGTAGGTGAAGAGCACAACTTCGCGGGCGCCGGCCGCCTGTTGTAAGGCGGACAGCATGAGACTTGAGATCTGCGAAAAGCCGCGCTCGGCCGTCATGGCTGGGCCAAGATCGGAAAGCGCTTCGACCGTCCGCAGAAGTCTGCGAAAGTTGTCTTTTTGTACTGCCACAGCGCTGGCAGGGAGCATGAAACCAGAGCAATTTGAGGGTACCATGCGTGCGTCCGCTGATCTTGTTTGCTACTTTGGTGCAGCATTTTGAAGGGTGGGAAAGGCTTATCGCGCAGCACTTCCTGCAACTGAGGCGAACGTCATTTCTCTGGCGGGACTCCGCGTCCGTTTCTTCCAGAGGAAAAACAGAGCAGCATAGGTTTCGGTGATGTAGCTATCCCTTGAAACCCTTAAGTGGCGGGCCGTTTGGTCGATCCATCGGACGGGTCCCTCAATTTCGCCGAAGTTGCCGATCGGGGTTTCATCCACCACGACGTGGCCCTTGCCATCACTCCATTCGGCGCGAAACTTCTCATAGCGGAAGGTCGGAGCAAATCCCAGCGCCCGCAAAATAATGTCCGTTTTGACGCCGTCTGTGACTTGAGTCTCGTTTTCCACCCGCGTCTTGTGACGCCCCGCGTTGCCTTTGGCTTTGTGGGTCAACGTCCACTTTTGCCCGTATTTGCGTAGACGGAGCAGATCGCCGCGCTTGCGTAGCGGCTGTCCGGACAGATCGTAGAGTGTGTTCATCTCCCGGGTGCGCCGTGTGACTAGGCGAAATCCTGACTGCCGCAGCCTCTGGTTGAGCACGCGCAGGTTGTCTACCCGAAACTTGATTTCGATTTCTTTATGGGGAGCCATGAACCTGAGTTGACTGACCAAGGGCGTACTCTACGAAAATGTTGGCAGCTTTACCAAATCATCATGCGGCACCGGTTCCAACGGATGCCCCGCTTTCCGCCAAGCCGCAAGACCGCCAACGATCACAAAAGCCTTGAACCCTTTTTCTTCCAGTTGCAGCGCCACCCGGGCGCTGGTCGCTTCGCGCGCTCAAGTACAGTAAAGATAGATGTCCTTGTCTTTAGGGAGGTTCTTCAACTCTTCGTACAAGTTGTTGGGCTCAATCCGGATTGAGCCCTTGATGCGAGACGCGTCGGGATCGTAGTAGCCGTGACTGCGCACATCTACCAGCAGGACCCTCTGCGCCTCATCCGAGGCCAGTTTCCGCGCCAGTTCCTCGACCTGCACCCGCGGCACGACTTTATAGACCAGGTTTTTGCGGTAGATCCATATCCGGTAACCCGTGTACACCAGGGCCGCAACGAACAGCACTTCTCCAAAGACGTGGCCTGCGGTTTGCAATCCGCGGGTAATCGCCGCCAGAAAGTCACGGAACAGGAAACCCATCCCTCCGTAGGCCAGGATGTACAGCGTCGCGCCTGTCATATCGAACCGCAGAAATTGCAGCGGACGCATCTTCATGCTTCCGGCCAGCGGAGGCGCCATGGTATTTACACCAGGAATGAACTTGGCGATCAGCAGGGTGAGCTTCCCTCGCTTGTAGAACGATTCTGCCGAACGCAGGACGCAGCTCTCAGGGTTCACCGACAACCGGCACAGGATTGCCAGCAACGTCCAACCCATGTAGCGGCCCAATACGAACAGCAGCGTGTCACCGAGCAGCATTGCGCTCAACGCCAAACCCATGGTCAGCGGACCATTTAACGCCTTCGAGGCAACTCCGGCCCCGGCCGCCACCAGCGCCAGCGCGGCCGGCACCGGCAGGCCGATGGCCTCCGACAGCACGACGAGGAAAGTCAGAAGGTATCGATGGCGCGCAATGAGTGAGAAGATCGGATTCACTGGTTCGTGAGCGGGTACAGGCCCGTCGCCAGTATAAACAAAAAAGGGCAGCGCTTTCGCTGCCCCTGAAATTCGTGCTTGCGTCGGGTTACTGCAACATCTTCACGCTCATGACGTGGATGTTGCCCTTGTCCGCATAAACGTGCGCGCTGACCACGACGTGGTGGCCATCATGACCCTTAAGTGCCTCGGGATTGATGACAGCCCACGACTTCTGGTCCTTGTCCGCGACAAAGTTCGCCTTGTCGCCGTCGAACTTCACCGTGCCCTTGATGTTCTTCAGAGGTGCGGCAGCGGCGGTTTTGCCGGCGTCCTGTCCCATGGTGTCTTGTGCCACGGCAGAAACCGTAATCATCATGACTGAAAGTGCCAGTGCTAGAACCAACAGCTTCTTCATAGTTGTGGTCTCCTTGGTGTTTTAATTGAAGTGGCGGGGTATCGCCCCAATTGTATTACGAAGCCAGGGTCAAAACGGATTTAACCTATTTCTCTCTCCCCACTACATATTCCGGGGCCCACAGCAGAGCCCGCTTGCTTTCGCTCTCAGGAAAGCCGCAAATCGCATTCCGGGCCAGCCCAGCATACTGCAGGGCGCGTTGCAGCGCGGCATCAATCGAGCCATAACGGTTCAGGATCTCAAGGATTTCCCCATGGGTTACGCCGTCGAACGCCTGTTCCCGAACCACCGTGTTGATCATCTCTCGTTCCCGCGGACTGCATCGTTCCAGCGCATGGATCACCGCCATGGTGACCTTGCCTTCTCGCAGGTCGCTCGCCACCGGCTTCCCCAGAACGCTCTCCGACGCCGTTAAATCGAGTACATCGTCCACGATCTGGAACGCCATTCCCAGGTCCCGGCCATACTGCGCTAGGTTTTCTTCCTGCTCAGGCGTCGCGCCGCCAAGAATGGCTCCGATTCGCATGCAGACAGAGAACAGGCAAGCCGTCTTGCGATAAATCAAGTCGAAGTGTTCGTCGAGGGAAATCAGCTTGCCCAGCTTTTCCATCTGCAGCAGTTCGCCTTCCACCATCTGCTGCGTCAGATCGATCAGGGTGTCGAGCGTGCGGAAGTTGCGCTCCTGCACCGCAATCTTGAAGGCCTGCATGTACAACCAGTCGCCCGCCAGCACGCACTTCGAGTTTCCCCACTGTGTGTTCGCGGCAGGACGTCCGCGCCGCGTCTGGGCCTCATCGATGATGTCATCGTGGACCAGGGTCGCGGTGTGAATGATCTCAACGACCGCCCCCAATTTGATTGCGCCCCGACCGGAATAATCAAAAAGCTTGGAAGAAAGCAGCAGCAGCATGGGCCGGATACGCTTGCCCCCGCCGGCGCGCAGGTATTCGCCGATCTCGGTGATGGCTTCCACTCCGGAAACCGTGTCCCGCCCGAACTCCCGCTCAATCGCCGACAGATCCCCGCGCAGCAGTTCGAAGATCTCTTTTCCGTTGATCGCAGGCGATGTGCTCATGCGTCCTTTGTTCAGTTGCTTCGGTAATTCGTAAACTGCATGTCAATCCCGAAATCTCGGCCCCGCAACAGCGCGATGACGTCCTGCAGGGTATCACGATCCTTCCCGCTCACCCGTACCACGTCTCCCTGAATCGAAACCACCACTTTCTTCTTGCTGTCTTTGATGGTCTTTACGATTTCGCGCGCCTTCTCGATCACGATACCCTGCTGCATGGTGATGCGCTGTTTTGCCGTGCTGCCCAATGCGGACTCGACCGCACCATAAGTGAGTCCCTTGAGCGACACACCGCGCTTCACCAGTTTCTGCTGAAGGATGTCATTCACCGCCTTCAGCTTGTACTCGTCGATCGAGTGCAGCACGATTGCGTCCTTGCCATCCAGTTCGATGTTTGACTTTGAGTCCTTCAAATCGAAGCGGGTATGGACTTCCTTCAGCGCCTGCTGGATAGCATTGGAAACTTCCTGCAGGTCAATCTTGCTCACGATGTCAAACGTGTTCTCGGGCATGGTATTCGGCGTCTAACTAACAGATTACGATGTTCCAGGGAAAGATGCTGCCTACCAAACTAAATGGAGTTGGCGGTTTCGTGAAGTGAAAAGAAACGGTAGAAATTCTTCGCCGTCTGTACGCCCATCTCTTCCGTCGACAATCCCCGCAATTCGCCCAGTTGTCGCGCGGTTTCTCGCACAAATGCCGGCTCGTTGCGCCTGCCGCGATAGGGTACCGGGGCCAGATACGGGCAGTCAGTCTCGATCAACATCCGGTCCAAGGGAACTTCTTTCGCCGCATCTCGAATCTGTTGCGCCTTGGGAAAAGTGATATTTCCGGCAAATGAGATCATGAATCCCTGGTCCAGCGCTCGTTTCGCGTGCGCCCAGGTTCCCGTGAAACAATGCAGCACGCCCCCTAGCCCACTGCCCGCCCAGTGCCCCGAAATCAGCGCCAGGCAATCCTGCCAGGCATCGTCACTTCCATCCGATGGCCGGCAGTGAATCACAATTGGCAGTTTCGCTGCGCGTGCCAATTCCATCTGCTTCACGAAGACTTGCTGTTGCATCTCCCGCGGCGAATGGTCGTAAAAATAGTCTAGTCCGATTTCGCCCCATGCAATGACCTTGGGTCGTTTTGCCAATTGTTCGAGTTCGCCGAATGCTGCATCGGTCGCCAGCCTTGCTTCGTGGGGATGAATGCCGACGGTCGCATAGATGAATTCATACTGCTCCGCCAGTTTGATGCCGCAGTCCATACTGCCCGGCCCGTCGCCGTTCCCGATCGCAACCATGGTTTCCACTCCGGCCTCAAGCGCCCGCGCGATCACTTGTTCCCGGTCAGCCTGGAACTGCTCGCCATCTAGATGAGCATGGGAATCGACGAAAACCGGCCGTTGGTCATTAGTCATTGGTGCTTGAAAGGTTTCCTCTGTGTAACTCTGTGCCCTCTGTGGTTAAAGGTTTGTCCTACTTCAATTTCGCTCCCACAGGTACGTCTTCCAGAAAGCTCGCCAGCACCGGCTTACCGCCCTCCACCGAGGCCGCCAGGATCATGCCGTTTGATTCCAGTCCGCGCAACTTCCGCGGCGCAAGGTTGGTCACAATTGCCACTTTGCGCCCGACCAGCACTTCCGGCGCGTAAGCCTCGGCGATGCCTGCCACCACCTGCCGGACTTCGTTGCCGAGATCGACTTCCAGCCGAAGCAGTTTGTCTGCTCCTTGCACCTTCTCGGCGACTTTGACTTGTCCGACCCGCATTTCGACCTTCATGAAATCGTCAATGCCAATCTTCCCCTCGGGAATCGGAGTTGCAGCCTTGGTTGTGGGTGGCGCGGCTGGCTTGACTGGCGGTTGGACCTCGCTTGCCACTGGAGCCGCCCCCGTTCCTCGTCCTTGTTCTTCCATCTTCTGCATCCTTTCAATTGCGCTCTTGTCTGCTCGGGGAAACACCGGTGCAACGCTGCCGAGTTTTGTTCCCAACTCGAGTTGTCCCCATTTCAGTTCTCCGAGTCGGAACGTTTTGATATCGCCCAATCCAAGCTGGCTCCATATCTTCGCTGTCGCCTCCGGAATCACCGGATGCACCAGCGCAGTCACAATTCGCAATGCCTCGGCGCTGGTGTACAGCACCGTCGCCAATCGTGCGCGGCTGTCTTCGTCCTGCTTTTCACCCAGCACCCAGGGTTCGTTCTCCACGATGTACTTGTCCACCGCCGCGACCAGCCCCCAGGCAACTTCGAGCGCGCGCGAGAACTGATACTGATCGAACAGTTCGCTGCACTCTGCTATGACCCGAGCCGCCGCCGCTGCGATGGCGCCGTCCGCAGCCTGGCGCGCCACTCCTGCCGAAGGATATGGCACCTCGCCGCGAAAATACCGCGTGATCATGGCCAGCGTGCGGCTCGCCAGATTCCCCAATCCATTCGCGAGGTCTGCGTTGTAGCGCTGCACCAGCGCATCGAAAGAGAACGATCCGTCTTGTCCGAAAACCACCTCGCGCAACAGAAAATAACGCAACGCATCCTGGCCCATCACATCCAGAATGGTTTCCGCACGCACAATATTCCCGCGCGATTTTGACATCTTGTTTTCTTCAAAGAGCAGCCAGCCATGCGCCACAATGCTCTTGGGCACGGGTAAGCCGGCCGCCAGAAGAAACGCCGGCCAATAGACACAGTGAAATCGCACGATCTCCTTGCCAATCATCTGCAAATCCGCCGGCCAGAACTTGTCGTACAGTCTCGCATCGTCGGATCCGTATCCCAGTGCAGTGATGTAATTCGACAATGCATCCATCCACACATAGATCACATGCTTGGGATCATCCGGCACTGGGATGCCCCAGGAAAACGTGCTGCGACTGATGGAAAGATCGCGCAGTCCTGAACGTACAAACGAAATCACTTCATTGCGCCGTGTCTCCGGCCTTATGAAGTCCGGCTGTTCATACAACTTCAGAAGCTTGTCCTGGAACGCCGACAGCTTGAAGAAGTAATTTTCTTCTTTCACTGTCTCGGTCGGGCGCCCGCATTCGGGGCAAGGCGAGCCCGGCCCGGCCGCATCCACGTAGAGTTCGTCAAACACGCAATACTGGCCGGAATATTCGCCCTTGTAGATGTAGCCGTTGTCGCGAATCTTCCGCCACAGCGCCTGCACTCCTCGTTTGTGTCGGCCCGAAGTCGTGCGGATGAAATCGTCATAGGTGATTCCCATCCGGTCCCACAAGCCGCGGAACTGGGCCGAGACTTCATCGGTCAATTGCTGTGGCGTCTTGCCGGTTGCCTGTGCTGCGCGCTCGATTTTCTGCCCATGCTCGTCGGTGCCAGTGAGAAAAAAAGTATCCGCACCCAACATACGTTGCCGCCGCGCGATCGCATCACACGCAATCGTGGTATAGGCATGGCCGATGTGTGGCCGCGCATTTACGTAGTAGATCGGCGTCGTGATGTAGAACTTCTTGCTCATGTGGATTGCAGGATTGTTGCTGCTTTTCCTCTGTGATTCTCTGTGGTTAATGTCTGTCAGTACCCGGAATATATTTCTGTAGCGCCTCCTGCATCACAGTCTTCAGCGGGACGTGGTTTTCAGCCGCGATCCGCCGGCAATCCTCATACTCGGGCGCGTAGTTCGTGACCGTCCCATTCATGCTCGCTACCTTCATTCGTATCTTGCCCCAGCGCGTGTCGACCGTTACCCACTTCCGCGCCAACGCCTGACGCTTTTCCTCTCGCCGGCGAACCCCCAGCGTCGAAGTCTCCGTAAACAACAACTGCGTCAACTTCGACGCATCTTCCGGGCGGCACAACACCGTCAGCAGCGTCCCCGGACGATTCTTCTTCATCTGCACTGGCACGGCGAACGCATCCAGAGCGCCCTCTTCCAGCAATCGATCCATAACATAGCCGAACACTTGTGGATTCAGGTCGTCCAGATTCGCTTCCAGCACTGTAATGGCCTCCTGCGAAATCTTGGCCGCGAACTCGAAGTCTGCCTCACCCACTGTCAACCGGACCACGTTGGCATGTCCGGGGAAATCCCGCGCACCCGCGCCATACCCGCTCTTTTCCATTTTCATCGCCGGAAACCCTGCGAACCGCGTACACAGCGTTTTCACGATCGCCGCACCGGTAGGCGTGACCAGTTCTGCCTGAATTCCCGACGAGTAGACTGGAGCATCCTTCAACAACTCCACGGTCGCCGGCGCCGGCACAGGAAATGTCCCATGCGCGCACTTCACCGTGCCGCCACCGACGTTCAGTGACGAACAAACAATCTCATCCACCCCCAACGCTTCCGCGCCCACCGCAGCACATACGATGTCCACCATCGCATCCACCGCTCCAACCTCATGAAAGTGGATGGCTTCAATGTCCTGATTGTGAATCTTGGCCTCGGCTTTGCCCAACGCTTCAAAAATCGCAATCGCCTTGGCTTTGGCAGTCTCACTGATCTTGGTCTTGCCAATGATCTCGCGAATCTCTTTCAGTCCACGTCCATACTCATGGGTGTGCGGTGCGGGCGCCCCCGCCCGCGATGCTGCGTCACCCCTGGCGTAATTGTGTTCCAGCAACTCCACCGGCTCATGCTGATGATGATGGCCGTCTTCATGATCATGATGGTGGTCGTGATGGGCCTGTTCCCGTGGCTTGTCTTTTTCCCCGCGTGCGTAAACATCAACTTTGGCTGCGCTGATACCGCTTCGGTCCACCCGTGAAATTTCCAGCCGCGCTCCGAGGTTCAATGCCGCGACGGTTTCTTCGAGCAGCGCTCCTGGCACACCGGCATCCACCAGCGCACCCAGAAACATGTCGCCGCTGATGCCGGAAAAACACTCGAGATAGGCGATGCGCATAGGCAAGGTTTTTCGCCAACGACCAACGTCGAACGATCAGCGGCGGAATTCCGAAGACTGATTTTCATCATAGGGAAGCCCTCACCCTCCGTCAAACCGCCTGCCGCGCCGCCAGTCTGCTAAAATCACCATTTCCTTCAACAATTTACGGGAGACCCTTGTACCGCCATCTGGAACGCAGGCTCGCCGATCACATACGCGACTTTCTCCGTCGCACCTATGCGCTCGACCTGCCTCGGATCGTCATCGAACAGCCTCCCCGCGTCGAGTTGGGCGAGTACGCGCTTCCCCTGGCCTTCGATCTCGCCGAGAAGCTGCGCAAACCTCCCCGCAAGATCGCGGAGGAGATTGTTTCCGGGATCGGCGCAATCGAGGGCTTTGAGAAACTCGAACTCGCAGGCGCGGGCTATATCAACGCTCGCGTTCAACGCGAGAAGTTTGCCGCATCGCTGGCCGCCGGGGAGGCCCCACACGCCGCCGTCCCTGCCGGCAAGATTCTGGTTGAGCACTCTAGTATCAATCCCAACAAAGCCGCGCATGTCGGGCACCTGCGCAACGCCATCCTCGGAGACACCTTCGTCCGCCTCCTGCGCTTTACGCGAAGGGAAGTGGACATTCAGAACTATATCGACAACACCGGCGTTCAAGTCGCCGACGTCATCGTCGGATTTCTCCATCTGGAGAAGAAATCGCGGACTGAGATCGAACGACTCACGAGTCAGCCTCGCTTCGACTACTACTGCTGGGACCTCTACGCGCGCGCCTCGCAGTGGTATGCAGAGGACAAACAGCACCTGCAGGTCCGGTACCAGGTGCTGCATGATATTGAGGAAGGCGGCAACGAGACTGCTGTCATCGCCGATTTGATTTCGATCGCGGTTCTCCGACGCCATCTGGAAACCATGGATCGGCTGGACATTGAATACGACTTCCTGCCCCGTGAAAGCGAAATACTTCACCTGCACTTTTGGGACGCTGCTTTCATCAAGCTGAAGGAAGCCGGTGTGCTGACTTTCGAGAACGAGGGCAAGAATAAGGGCTGCTGGGTGATGCGTCGGGGTGGGACCTCGAAAGACGAAGCCACAGAGGGCTCAGAAATCCCAGAAGTCTCCGAAGAAGACCAGAAAGTAATCGTGCGCTCCAACGGCACCGTAGGCTATGTCGGCAAAGACATTGCCTATCACATGTGGAAGTTTGGCTTGCTCGGGAAAGATTTCGGCTATCGCAAGTTTTATCGCTATCCCAACGGCCACGAATGCTGGATCTCTACTACCGTCGGTGCCCTCGACCATCCTCACTTCGGCGATGTGGCGGAGATATACAACGTCATCGACGCCCGCCAGTCTGAGGCGCAGAACTCCGTTATCGAGGCCTTGCGTGCGCTTGGCCATAACGAGCAGGCCGATCACTACACCCATTTTTCTTATGAGATGGTCGCGCTCACTCCCCGCTGCGCAGCTGAATTGGGCTATCAGCTTTCCGAAGAAGATAAAGCCCGTCCATACATCGAAGTTTCCGGCCGCAAAGGGTTCGGGGTGAAGGCCGATGATCTGATCGACACGCTCATTGCGTCTGCCAGAAAAGAAGTCGACACCCGCCATCCCCAGTTGAGCGACACCGAGCGCGCGTCCATCGCTGAGCAGATCGCCGTCGGCGCTCTGCGCTACTTCATGCTCAAGTTCACCAAGTCCTCGGTAATTGCCTTCGATTTCAAAGAGGCATTGAGTTTCGAGGGTGAAACCGGTCCCTACGCACAATACGCCGTGGTCCGCGCGACTAACATTTTTCGCAAAGGTGGGTTCGATCCCGATGATTTCGGCCGAGACTTAGCTCGCTACGTCGCCTCGGCTGACTTGTCGAACTTTCTGACCGGCGAGGCCAACAACGACTTCTGGGAGCTCTGGCTGGCGTCCTCGAAAACCTCATACGTGATTGACCAGTGCATCGCCACCACTGAACCGGCCCATTTGGCCAAGCACGTCTTCCAGTTGGCGCAGCTCTTCAACACCTTCTATCACCGCCACCCGATCCTCACCGAGACCGATGAGAAGAGAAAGATGTTCCTGCTGGCGACCGTCGCCGTGGTCCGGCGTGAACTGCTTCGTTTGCTGGCGGTGATGGGAATCACGGCCCCGCCAGTAATGTAGGTAACCTGCTCTTCTAAAGCCTGCAAATTCATAGCCTCACCCGCGCTGCAACCAAGTGAGTCGGCTTGACATCGAACTAACTAAGTAAGGGAAGAGTCTGGAGAGGTGATTATGAAGAGATGCTCGGCAGTTCTTGGTTTGTTATTGTTGTGGGCGGCGAGTGCGGTGGCCGCGCCCAATGTTGGCCAATCGAAGGTGTTGTCGTTCCCTAAAACCCTTACCAATGCGCGTTATGTGTACGTAGCCGCCTTTGATGGGGACGAGTTCAGTCCCAATCTGTTGCCCGAAGATCGTGCGGCGATCGTTGCGGTGCAAGACGCGCTAAGGCAGGGGGGGCGCTATGTCATTGTGGATCGCCCAGGGATTGCCGACATGACTCTACTCGTTCAGTCTCGTCCAACAGAAGATGTCATTGAAGCTTACGATGCCCATCTTCCTGGCGCTGACTTCGTGTGGCGGGCGATGGGCCGTGGCGGGCTGCAAAAAGGTGAAACTCCGTTAGTCAGCCAATTGCAGCAGGCGGTTGATCTGGCGAGCAAGTAATGCGGATTTGGTAACCCGGCTTCGGCGAATCGCTATTCGCCGAAGCCTTTCGCAAACTCAACCAAGCTTCGCACTGCAATACCTGACGGGCCCTTTGCGATCCACGGCTTCTGCTCTTCCATCCACGCCGTGCCTGCAATGTCCAGGTGAATCCAGGGCGTGTCCTCGGCGAATTCCTTCAGGAACATCGCTGCCGTGATGGCCCCGCCCCAACGCCCGCCAGAATTGATGATGTCGGCAATATAAGAGCGAATGCTCTCCTTGTACTCCTCATCCAACGGCAGGCGCCAGAATTTCTCCCCGCTCTTCTCTAACGCCTGGCGGAAGCGCTCATACATCTTGTCGTCATTGGTGAAGATGCCGGCATTCACATAGCCCAGCGCGACCACTACCGCGCCCGTCAGGGTCGCCGCGTCCACCAGGTGCGTGCATCCCAGTTGCCGGGCATAGCAGAGACCATCTGCCAAGACCAACCGCCCTTCGGCGTCGGTATTGATGATCTCAATCGACTTGCCTGACATCGCGATCTGAACATCGCCCGGCTTCTGCGCCTTGCCTGATGGCATGTTTTCGGTAGCACAGATCACGGCAATGACCTTCACCTTTGGTTTGATCATCGCAATCGCGCGCATTGCGCCGATCATGGCCGCGCCGCCCGCCATGTCGTATTTCATCTTTTCCATGCCGTCTGCAGGCTTGATGGAAATTCCGCCGGTATCAAACGTAATGCCTTTTCCCACCAGGCCGAGAACCGGTGTCGCCGGAGCACCAGCTGGTTCGTAGCGCAACACGACCAGCGCAGGAGGTTCATCCGAGCCCTGCGCGACTCCCCAAAATGCGCCCATCTTCAATTCTTTGATCTTGTCCGCGCCATACACCTCGCACTTCAGGCCCACTTCCTGAGCCATCTTGCGAGCCCGCTCCGCCAAAATCGTCGGCGTCATACGATTGCTCGGCTCGTTGGCCAAGTCCCGGGTAAGGTTCTGCGATTCACCTACCACTCGGGCTTCGTCCTGCGCTTTTTGCAATCGCGTTTGGTCCCCGCGAGCCACCACGGTCACGGATTCCACCGCCTGGTCTTTTCGGTCACTCTTGTAGGTGTCGGGATCGAAGTCGCCGACCAGAGCGCCCTCCACGATCGCTTTCACCGCTTCTTCTGCAGCAATGTTTTCCTCCGGGGCCAGAAACGCAAAGCTACGGATTCCCCGCGGCTTAAGAAAGCGCACCGCGACGCCTGCCAGCTTGCGCAGTTCTGACGAAGTAAAATCCTTCGCCTTTCCACCTCCCAGCAGAAGCAGACGCTTGGCTTTGAGCTTCGCCGGACGATGCAGCAGTGTGGCTTCAAACAGCTTTCCGGAAACTTCGCCGCCAGCGATGACGTCCGCTGCTCCGGCGCGGACCGCCAAGTCGCTGCTCTCGACTGTGACGTCGGATTTAGCCTTTGCACTCCGGTCTTTTTCGCTTCGATCCAGCACCACGACCGCCAGACATTCGGTTTCAACTTCGGCAGGAACACCTAGAGAGAGAATTGTCTTCATAGTCTTCTGATTCCAGTATTCCTTGTGCGAGGGGAAAAGTGCAAGGGCAGATGCTTAGGTGTTCTTCTGTGATCCTCTGTGGCCCCTGTGGTGAAGGGGTTTTTGCTGGCGGCGGGAGCTGCTACTTTTGCTTTCTGCCCGGCAAAATCGTGAACCGCTTCCTGCCGGCGATGCGGTAGGTTTCGAAATCGTCATGATCAACTGTCAGAATAAGACTTAGCGACTCACGGGCTGCGAGGTGAACCAGGGTCGCGTCGGCAAAGTTCATCGGTCGGTCGGCATATTCTGTCATTAACCCGCGAAGGTGGGACAAATCAGAATCACCCATGGATCGAATAGAAAGCGCTCCCGAACGCACGAAGCGCCACGCTCTCTCCAAGCTCAGAGAACGCGCAAATATCAGATGGAATAGTTCTGTCAGGACCGCCTCGGTGGTGAGCAACGGCATTTGAACCGACGCCAATGCCTCCAGGCACGCGTCGTGCCAGGATTCGTCGGCGTTCACGATGGCAACGATTGCCCCCGTATCAATCAACCCGGCGGGGGGCATGGGATTCCTTCAGGTGCTTACGCAGGATCCGTTCGCGTACAATCTCGCTCGCCCGGGTGGAGAGCGTCGGGTCCCCGCTGCGCATCGTGCCAACGGTGGCCATCACGCGCTTCCGGATGCTCCCTGCGATCCCCTGTGCCCTCTGTCGTTAAGGCTTTCCCGCACGCTCACAGTTCCACAATCGTGATCCCACGATTGCCCTTTCCCAGGTCCCGGTCCTGCTTCAGGTCCGGTTGGGTCGTCACAATCTTCCACGCCTGCTCGTCCGATTTCCCCCAGTTTTCTCCAAAGATGAAGCCCCGAATCTCTCCTCGTTCACTCATCTCCCGCAGGCGTTTTTGGACCCCAATCCGAATCTCGCCGCCTGTACCGGTCGAACCATAGCCATGAATCAGTTTGACCAAACCACATCCCTCAGCCCGCGCCACCGCCAATTCACGCTCCATCTGCGTCAGCGCCTGATGCACCAGTGGCATGCCTTCCTTCAGATTCACTGTCTTCATGACGCGGCCCTACTGCCTTGCCTTGCGGCTCTTAATCGCTTCCCGCGCTTCTTGCTGGAAAAATTTGAGACCGGAGTGGTCCTGACCGGCACGGAGGTCAAATCGGTCCGGGAAGGGCTGGCAAACCTGAAAGATGCTTATGGCTTGATCAA
>Ga0206987_1078_pt1 | contig 20535 bp, 16 predicted proteins | sample Alteio_BWMinCont_11_FD_153281 | JGI IMG/M metagenome (GOLD analysis project Ga0206987, IMG submission 153281) | Enriched cells from forest soil in Barre Woods Harvard Forest LTER site, Petersham, Massachusetts, United States -... | ecosystem: Environmental > Terrestrial > Soil > Temperate forest >... | reverse complement strand
CTCAGCTGGAAAGCCGTGCCCTCTCCGTTAGCGCCACCATAAAAGGTGGTGCCAAACAACGACCCGTCTTGGCCGAACTCTAGACCGGCCTCGGGACCAAAGCCTCTCTTTCCCTCGAAGCTGTGCAGCACAGTCTGGGTCCAAACACCACCTACCTGAGAAGGAGGCATCAGCCTGAAAACCGTACCTCCTGTGTACGAGCCACCATCGGAAGTCGTTCCGTAAAGGTTCCCGGATTGGTCAAAAATTACTGGAGCGAGCGGTGTCGCGCCATCAACGCCACTGAAAGAATAAATTACCGCCTCGGTCCAGACGCCACCTGGCGCAGACGGTGGCGTCAGTTCGAACACTACTCCACAAGTGAGCCCCTGAGAGCATATTGCGTCGCCCCCACCGGCGGTGCCATAGAGATTTCCCGACCCGTCGAACGTGAGCCCAGCCTGAGGGCTATTACCGTCACTGCCCCCAAGTGAAGGTGTAAAGAGTGTTCTCGGTCCAAGGGGCCGAACCGGGCTGCGAGGGTGGCGAGAGTTCAAACACCGTGCCGGCGTTTGAAGCACCAGCGGTGGATGTTGTGCCGTATAGATTTCCTAAGGAATCGAAGACTAGATCACCGATGGGGTTGCCTCCGTCGCTGCCGCCCGTGAAGGCGTACAAAACACTTTCCGACACCCTGCCGTTTGCCTGGCTTAGCCTGTAAACTACCCCGCATCCTGAGGAAGAACCGTTGGCGCACGGCCCGCTGCCACCATAAGTGGTGGTGCCATAGAAATTGCCCGCCGTGTCAACGATTACGCCCCCGTGCGGATCTGAGCCCTTGCTGTGTATGAACGGGAAGGCCGCTAAATGTTGGGCTGTAGCATGGCCGCCACAGACGAGAACAAAACATGCAACTAAGCAGCCCAGCGAGTTGTGTCGAGAAAACATTGTGAATAGGTGGTGCCCTTCCGTTGGTCTACGGCAACCTAATGCAGGATGTCGCCGGTACCCGCTTTTTTCCACGCGCTAAGTCTTGTCATCGGGAAACCTCCGTACTGCGAAGCGTCACTGTGTCACCCGAAACGGCACATTGCTGGTCAGCGTGCCACTCGGAGTGACGACGGTGACAAAACCGCTGGTCGCGCCGGGTGGAACGGTGGCCTTGATGAAGGTGTCGGACACGACGCTGAAGCCTGCGGGAATTCCGTTGAGAGAGACGCTGCTGGCTCCGGTGAACCCTTGCCCAAGAATGCCGCCGGTCTGGCCGACTTTGCCGTAGGGACGAACGAAGGCGACGAAGGGGCCGAGGCCCATAGACAGGCTGAAGACGGTGCCGCCATCGTACGTCCCACCGTAGGTTGTGGTCCCGTAAAGAATTCCGTTGGTGGCTTGTACCAGTCCACCGGTAGGGTTAGAGCCGTCATCTAGTGTGAAGAAGTGCAGGGTCGTAAACGCGCCACCCGGCCTCATCTTGAAGACCGTGCCACAACCGCTGCCGTTACAGTTTAAATTGCTTCCATAACTGTTGGTGATCCCATAGAGATTTCCATCGGTGGCCTGCACCAGCGCGGCGGAAGGGGCAGCGCCATCAGAACCGTTGAAGCTGTGTAGGGTAGTTAATGCACCTCCTCGATTCATTTCGAAGACCGTACCGTAGTCGCCCGCTGTTCCACCACCCTGTGCTGCCCCGTAAAAGTTTCCGTTAGAAGCTTGAACCAGAGCAGCGGTAGGGTAGCGACCGTCGGTCGGATATCCGGCAAATCTGTGAAGCGTGGTCAGCTTTCCTCCGGGGCTGATTTTGAAGACTGTGCCGTTGCCGTTGGTTCCACCCCCGAAGGTTGTCCCGTAGAAGTTCCCATCGACGGCCTGGATCAGTGCGCCGTAAGGGAGGCCGCCGTCGGTGCAGTTAGCCTGGACACAAAAACTGTAAAGCGTCGTCAGCATGCCTGTTGACGTGATCTTGAAAACTGTGCCGCAGCCGCCGGTAGTAAGGCACTGAAAAGAACTCGGCTGCCCTCCTTCTGTTGTCGTCCCATAGAGGGTCCCGTCCTTTGCTTGAACTAGTGCCGCTTGAGGGGCCTGGCCATCATTGCAATAAACTTGCTGTTGGGCGCAGAAGTTATAGATTGTGGTGAGCACTCCTTCTCGCGTCATCCTGAATACCGTTCCACCGCCATGGGTTCCACCCAGGGTCGTCGTCCCGTAGAAGTTCCCGTCGGTGGCTAGAACCAGCCCCGCGTTGGGATTCTCCCCATCAGGGCAATTGGGCATGCCACAAAAGGTGTAGAGGGTTGTCAGGGTGCCATCTTGAGTGATTTTGAAAACTGTGCCGTGATTGTTCGCCCCGCCACCCGAAGCTGTCCCGTACAGGTTCCCGGCCGTGCCCTGCACGAGAGACATTAAGTCGGGATAGGCGCCGTCTGTGAGATTGAAATCAAACAAAGAGTTGAACACCTGCGCTGGCGCGACAATCGCTGCGACACAAAGCACCAAAACCCCGCTCACCTTTTTCCACGCGCTGAGTCTCGTCATCGGGAAACCTCCGTTTTGCGATCCGCTCACTGCAGCACCCGAAACGGCACGTTGCTGGTCAGCGTTCCGCTCGGGGTCACAACGGTGACGTAGCCGGTGGTCGCGCCGGGTGGAACCGTGGCACGTATGAACGTGTCAGACACAACTTTGAAGGTCGCTTGAACTCCGTTGAGTGAAACACTGGTGGTTCCGGTGAACCCTTGGCCGAGGATGCCGCCGGTCTGGCCGACTTTGCCAGCAGGTTGCACGAAGGCCACGAACGGGCTGAGTCCCATCGATAGACTGAAGATTGTGCCGTCGGTGTTGCCCCCGCCGAGGTAGGTCATTCCGTAAAAAATCCCATTAGTCGCTTGAAGCAGGCCAGACTGAGGGCGGGCGCCGTCGGTGCAGAGGTCGTAACCACCCTGCCCACAGAAGTTATGAACAGTGGTCAGGGTGCCCCCTGGATTGATGCTGAAAACTGTGCCACAGCCACTATCTACGCAGCCCTCGCCTTGGTTCGCCCCCGCCGCGCTGGCTGTCCCGTAGAGGTTTCCGTCAGTGCCTTCGATAACGCCTGCGTAAGGGTTCGCTCCGTCAGCACAACCCGGTTGCGTGCAGAAATAGTGAATCGTTGTCAGTCGCCCTTTTGGCGTGATCGAGAAGACGGTGCCCGGCCCCATTCGATTGTTGCCGCCTTCTTCCGTTGTCCCGTAGAGGTCACCATCTGTGGCCTCCAGTAGTGGGGCAAAGGGGTTGCCGCCGTCACTCCCATCGAAAGTATGAATCGTCGTTAATGTACCTTGAGGCGTAATTCTAAAAACCGTCCCGCAGGCACTGTAGCATCCGCTATGGGGGGCACCGCCATATGCGGTTGTCCCATAAAAGTTCCCGTCAGCAGCCTGAATCAGGCCTGCCATCGGACCGATACCGTCGGCGCAATCTGGTAAAGAGCAGAACGTGTAAAGCGTGGTCAATGCACCTGCGGACGTCATTCTAAAGACCGTACTGTAAGAAAAAAAGGTTGTTCCGTAGAAGTTGCCGTCGGCGGCCTGAATGACATTGCCTACGGGGTTGCCTCCATCGATTAGATCGAATCTGTGTAGAGTCGTGAGGATGCCTTTCGAAGTAATCTTGAAGACAGTGCCGCAGGAACCGAAATTGCAATATCCGTCCATACCGCCGTTATAGGTCGTTCCGTAGAAATTTCCGTCGGTCCCGAGAGTCAGGCTCGCGACAGGGTTCGCGCCGTCGGCGCAATTCGGCTGTGAACAGAAATCATAAATAGTGGTCAGAACTCCTTCTTTGGTGACTCTGAAGACAGTGCCCCAGCCATGCGGGCCGCCTCCAGTGGTCGTCCCATACAGGTTCCCGTCTGTACCCTGGACGAGAGAATCCGCCGGGTACTGGCCATCCGCCGCGTTAAATGCGAAGAGATTCTCGAAGACTTGTGCGGGGGAGGCAATCACCGTCGCGATGCAGAGTAAGAAGATCGCGGTAACAAGTTTCCAACCAAGCAGTTTCATCTTAGAGTCCTCCGTGGTGGAGAGATCACGAGTCGCGGCCCAACTCACGCGGAAGAACGGCAACCTGCCCGGCTGAGAACCGCAAGGAGGAGCACGATGCGGAAACGCCGAGCAGTGAAGAATTATCGTCCCCGGCCTCAGCGGCGTCAAGCGGGGTGTTTCGGGCGGCGCGGGGCCTCCCGCTCCAGTCTTTCGACCGCCCGTTCCAGCCTCACGCGGGTGGCGGGGTGGACTCGGTCGCCGTGAAGGAAGCGCTCGGTGGAATGCTGAGATGCCCCGGACTCTCGCATGAGTTGCCGAAGTGGAAAACGTCGCGCCCGGCGGATCACCCCAGCATCGGCGGCGCGAGTTTTGCCGGTTTGGCCCGCCTGATATTGGACAGGCCCGCTACGTTCGAGAACACCTATGTCTTCTCCTTCCTGCGCTCTTCGCTCAATCTCTTTCCCGATAAAGGCAAAAGGTGTCATTGCCTCAATGGGCCGCCGGAGAAGCAAGCCGCTGGTATATTCGTCGGAGCGTTCGCCATCTGGTGCGAGGGATTTCTCTTCCGGGTTAAGTGTACTACCCCGTCAATCGCGAGAAGGGGTGAGAAGGGTCGGGGTTACAGAGAGAAGGCGAGTCAGTTCCCCAGTTCTGCCCTTCCGGTCCTCACAGTGTTGCGACCGCGTGTGAGGTTATCCTCAGCTATGCTAGAGTACCCTGCGTGAAACGAACCAGCCTCTTGTCTTGGCTTTTCTGGGCCTGCTTCGCGTCCACGGCGTGGAGTCAGCAGCCATCTATTAAGGGCCTTAACGACTGGAGCGAATTCCACCGCACTAACATGATGCGATGGAATTACTACGAGAATGTGCTGAACGTCAAGAATGTTGGGAATCTCGGCGTGATATGGAGCACCTCCCTGACTCGCCCCGTACAGTCCTCCCCTGCAGTAATGGACGGTGTCGTTTACATTGGGGGCGAGGACCAGAGCATGTATGCCTTGAACGCCGCCACTGGCGTGATTCTGTGGAGCTACCCAACGGGCTGGAACGTGTTTTCATCTCCTGCGGTTGTGAACGGCGTAGTCTTTATCGGATCTGGCGGCCCCGATATGGACGCCCTGGATGCAGACACAGGTGTGTTGTTGTGGAGTTACACAACCGGCACAACGCAGTTCTCTTCAGCACCGGCGGTGTCCAACGGAGTCGTGTATTTTGGTTCGGGCCCACCCGACCGCAATGTCTATGCACTCAGCGCAGGTACGGGCACGAAGGTGTGGAGTTATGCGACACAGGGTTACGTGCAATCCTCACCCGCGGTGGCGAATGGAGTAGTGTATGTCGGCTCCTCCGACGCTAACCTTTACGCACTAAACGCGGTCACTGGCGCGAAGCTGTGGAGCTACGAAACTGGCGGCGGTGTATATTCCTCGCCAGCCGTAGCTAACGGCATAGTGTACTTTGGCTCGTATGATAACAATGTGTATGCGCTGGATGCCGATACCGGCGCCAAGAAGTGGGTTTTCCAGACCGGCTTTTTTGTGACTTCTTCCCCCGCAGTGGCGGATGGGATCGTATATGTGGGCTCGTACGATAACAACCTTTATGCGCTGGACGCGAGCACCGGTGCTAAGCTGTGGAGTAGCTCGCTTGATGGCTACGTTCTTTCCTCGCCTGCAGTCGCAAACGGCGTTGTCTATGTCGGCACAGGCTACCCTTCCTCCAACGTCTACGCCCTGAATGCGCGGACTGGAGATATGTTGTGGACCTACACTACTGGCCTGTACGTAGAATCGTCGCCGTCGGTGGTGAACGGGGTGGTTTATATCGCATCCGACGACGGCAATGTTTACGCCTTCGGCTTGAAGAAGTGAAGCATTCTCGCCAATAATTGGCGCCTACGATCAAAAACAAAACGATTGCTGTTGTAACATCGCCATAGCATTCATTGACCCCGCCAGGCCATTCTCAATGAGGAAGTCTTTCTTGCTTTGACCGCAAGAAACGGACTGCGCGTGTACGCGACAGCCGATATTGTTGGCTCATGCACAAAACAATCGAACCTACCATCCTCTATTTCGGCACTCCAGTGGCGCTCATCAGCACGCTGAACGCAGACGGCTCGGCCAACCTGGCGCCAATGTCGTCTGCGTGGTGGTTAGTCTGTAGCTGCATGCTCGGCCTGGGCCAAATGGGCCAGACCTCCGACAACCTTATCCGCACGCGCGAGTGTGTGATCAATCTGCCCTCGCAGGATCAGGTCACGCACGTCGACCGGCTCGCGCTCACCACTGGCAAGAATCCCGTGCCGGAGAAGAAGCTTCAGTGGGACTATCGGCACGAGCCGAACAAATTCGGCATTGCCGGGTTCACTGCGATGGAGTCGGAAGTGGTGGCGCCACCTCGGGTGCTTGAGTGTCCGGTACAGATGGAGGGCACCGTGCACGATTGCCGTCCTTTCGGCAAGAATGTGAGCGCCAACATGTTCGAGATGCATATCGTGAAGCTGCACGTTGACGAAACGCTACTGGTTGGCAACGGCTCGCGCCCGCATATTGACCCGGTACGCTGGCGTCCTCTGATCATGAGCTTCTGCCGCTTCTTCGGTCTGGGTGGCGAAGTGCACCCCTCACGCCTGGCGGAGTCGGATTTCATGAAATTCGTGACCCAGGGACCGCCGCAGCCCGCGAATTCGGGTGCTGCGCAAGACCAGAAATAAGGGTAGGCCAGGCCGTCGGCGGGAAATCCGCCATGCGGGCCTGATCAAGCATTCTCCGGCCATTACGCCAGTAACTTGGAAATGATTGACCCCATGAAGAATAATGCCGAGGGCGGTAGTTACATCCTGGAGGAACTTGTGGTTTGGCCATTCAAGCGAAAATATGAACGCGTGAACCTGACGGTGCAGGCGGAAATGCGAAGTCCGTCAAAGAATTATCCCTATCGCGGCCGGACAGTCACGGTTGGCCAGGGCGGTTGTTACATTGAAGTTCTGGAAACGCTCGAACCCTCGACCACGGTTGAAGTTGTACTCTGGTTGAATGGCGAGAAGGTGCTGGCAACGGCAGAAGTGGCGAGCATTGATCGCCATATCGGCAACGGCGTCAAGTTCGTGCACATGAAGCGTGAAGATGCGGAGAAACTGAAGGCTTTCTTAAAAGCGGCCTCGCAACAGACGGCTCCAACGGTTCGGGCGGAGAGTGCCGTACCAGTGTTTGAGGTGACAAGGTTTACCCCGGCATCCGCCTAGGCCGTCTTCGAGTTGAGGCAGGCCTCGATCTTCTCCAGCAGTCCAGCGCCGGCCTCACCTGCATCGAGGGTGGAAAACTCCCCGCCCAGTTCGATCACGGGAAGGCTGGCACAAGCGGCCTGAAAGGCCTGCTGCGTGCCTGAGGACGTAGTCATGTCAGGCCCCACCAGCAGCAAATCAAAATGCGTGACGCGCATCAGCATCAGAGCATCGCTTCGGCGGCTGGTGGTGTGAACGTGGTGTCCGGCACGGCGTAGAAGTTCCCGCAAGTAGGCAAGCACATCGGCATTGCTGTCGAGGCATAGAACGCTGCGGCCGGTGGGGGCCGTCGTCTCGGTGCGGGATCCTGGGCGGTAAAAAGCGGCGACCGCCTTCTCCTCTGATTCGTGGGAGTCGAACAACTTCGTTAGCTGCGAGAGCTCAAGAACTTTGCGCACCCGGTCCGGCACATTGCAGAGCTTCAGGTCTCCATGGACCTGGCGGGTGCTGGTGAGGCTGCGGACAATAGTGCCAAGGCCGCTGCTGTCAATGAATTCGACTTCCCCCAGGTGCAGAACGATGGCGCGGCGGTCACGCAAAAGCCAGGTTACATGCGCGAGCAGAGACTCACTTGCTTGTCCGGCAATAATCCGTCCGTTGCAGCACACGATGGTGACGCGTCCGACTTCGCGAGTATCAAGCGAAAGTGGCAATGTGCCTCCGGATGCAGACGGGGCAAGCTTTGATAACCACGCGACATTATACCCATTGCGGATCGAGTCGTCTCGCAAAATCAGGCTGGATTGGATACAAGCCTGAGGGGAAAACCCGTTCTCAGCCCCTGGTTCTCAAAACAGGTTGCGGAACGCCCAGAACAGAAATCCCGCCAGCACCATCGAAGCTGGCAGGGTTAGAACCCATGCCATCGCCAGGTTGCGCACGGTGGACCATTGCAGGCCGGAATGGTTGGCCGCCATGGTGCCGGCAATGCCAGAGGATAGGACGTGCGTCGTGCTGACCGGCATACCAAACCAGTCGGCCGCGCCAATGGTGATCATGGCCGTGATTTCAGCAGCGGCGCCCTGACCGTAAGTGAGGTGGTCTTTACCGATCTTCTCTCCTACGGTCACCACAATGCGCTTCCACCCAACCATCGTGCCTAAGCCGAGTGCCATGGCGACCGCGACCTTGACCCATCCGGGGATAAAACGTGTCGCTCCGTCGACGTGCTTCTTGTAGTTGTCCAGAGCTTCCCAATCGGCGGCGCCAATCGCGGGCTGCTTGGTCTTCTTCATCAAGCGCAGGGCCTCGCTGACCAGATACATGTCATTGCGGAAATTTCGTACCCGGTCGTTCGGGACCTTGGCCAACTCACCGAAGAGCGCGGTTTCGTTGCCAATGTCGGTAACCAGTTGACGCAACGCCAGCATGGTATTAGGGGTGAATTCCCGGGTGCGAATGTAGTCGGTAGCTTCTTCGCGATCATCGCCGACGACCGCATTCGGGCTGACATATTTTGATAGCGTGTTGCCTGCCTGTTGGGAAACCGCGATGAAGTCATCCGACTGCTTGCGAGTGATGGCGTGATTCAAAGCGTAGGCTGTGGGAACGGTACCCACGAGGATCAACATAATGAGGCCCATGCCCTTTTGTCCGTCGTTGGAACCGTGCGCGAAGCTCACGCCGGTGCAAGTCAGGACCAGGAGACAACGAATCCAGAATGGTGGCGGTTCGGTTCCTTCGGGAGCTTCGTAGAGTTTACGGTTCTTGATGACCAGCTTCATGAAAGACAAAAGCAGGTAAGCACAGACGAACCCCACGGCGGGCGAAATCAGGAGTGTCTTTCCAATGTTGGTGGCTTGACCCCAATCCACGCCACTGGTGCCGGTTTTAACGGATGTCAACTGATTGGCGATGCCAACACCAATGATGGAGCCGATCAGGGTGTGTGAACTGGAGGCCGGCAGGCCGAAATACCAGGTACCAAGGTTCCAAATAATGGCCGCGACCAACAACGCAAAGACCATCGCGAACCCAGCCTTGCTCCCAACCTGCAGGATCAGTTCGACCGGCAACAGCGAGATGATTCCGAATGCGACCAGGCCACTGGAAGTCAACACTCCCAGGAAGTTCCAGAAGCCGGACCAAACGACCGCGATGTGCGGCTCCATGGAGTGGGTATAAATCACGGTGGCCACTGCATTCGCAGTGTCGTGAAATCCATTTACAAACTCGAAGCCCAGCGCTACCAGCAAAGCAATGCCCAGCAAAACGTAGGGCATGATGGATCCGCTGTGAACAGTGGAGAGGTCGGATAAAAGCTGAAAGCCGGCATAGGAAATCCCTATCAGCAGCACGACTGCGAAACCCACCATTCCGATCTTTCCCGGACTTCGATTAAGTTTCGCTTCAAGGGTCGGTGAAACGGTCGCCATAATTGGGGTCTCCTGTGTTGGTCACGACTTGGCTCTCGGAAGCGTGCCAAGCGTGGCGGAATTGTAAGGGAGGAATGTTACGGGAGTGTGAATGCGCGACAAAGGTGGTGTCCTAATTTGAATTTCCACAGGTAGGTAATTAATTTGGACACTACCTCGACAAACGCTCAAATGGCGCGGTTATTGGCTGCCGGGTTCCAGATGACTGCTTGTCCAGACGACCTAGTTCGCCGTGATGGCGCCAAACACGCCGGTGGTATAGCGGCCGCCGGCATTGTAGTACAGGGTATGGTCCTATCGGATTCGGGGTTATCGTTGCCGAACGAGATCGCCCACAGTCCGGGAATGGTGTTGGGGGTTCCACCCTGAGGTGGGCGACATTGGAATATAAAACTTTGTCAAGTATTTTGCTACCATCAGCGAGTGTTTCGTACCCGATTCAAGAATGAGATCGTCGCCGAGTTTCTGCCGCCGGCGCGTGCGCGCAGAGAAGAGAATGTCATCATCCTGTGCGACGGCATGCCATCAATTCCCCGCAAGCAACCGCTCGCCGAATTCCTGTCGCGACAAGGGTACTGGGTCTTTTATCCCCGCTACCGGGGAGCGTGGGAGAGCAAGGGAGTATTCCTTGAGCAGTCTCCCCATGAAGACATACTGGACGTGATTGACGAATTGCCTAAAGGGGTGAGGGATTCCGCGTTTGATCAGAGCTTCTCATTGTCGCCAAATAAGATCTTTGTAATCGGAGGAAGCTTTGGGGGAGCCGCGGCGATCCTGTGTTCTCTGGATCGACGGGTGACCAGGGTGATTGCCAACTGTCCGGTCGTGGACTGGTCCATTTTGCGCAGGAGTGAGAAGCTTGAAACTTCGAACCAGCATTATGCGGCCTATATCCGTGAAGCGTTCGGCAACGGATATCGCCTCTCGGACAAGAATTGGGAAAAGCTGCATGGCGGGCGGTTTTACAATCCGATGCACCATGTGCACCAGATCGATCCCTCGAAAATCATGATGTTTCACGCAAAAGACGACCCTCATGTTCCCTGGCGTTCGGTCGAACGATTCGCCAGGCGAAGTGGAGCGAAGCTAAAGCTGCTGGCACGCGGCGGGCACCTTAGAACGGAACTTATTGTGCAGAAATATTGGCCGCAGATAAGCCGATTCTTTGAGTGAGGGGCGATGCCTCTCCAATAGTGCCGCTGAGAAACTGGGTCGCGACACCTAGCCCCAAAACCGACAAATTTAGTCGAGCTTTACTTCGGATCGGGCCCCAACCCGAGTGAATCAGAAGAGTTAGTACGTTTCTCGGCGGCCGTTCGGCTGCACTCTATCATTTCGGGAAGGGATTCCCCATAATCCAGAATGATAGGAATTGAAAGGATTGATCGATGATCCGTCCGTGCCTGACATGCGCGTGCGGCCGCTGCATGTGGCTTCCCTACCCCAAGTCTCAACCGGGATTAAGCGGACCGGAATGGACGCCGAAGGAATTCCTGTCCCGCGAGCTAGCCTGCCCCGAGTGTGGCCGGGCATCGGCCTACACCGTGCGGGATGTCCGCTGGGCCGAAGGTGCGGAGATCGACCCCACGAGTGGCGGGGACGTGGTCTGCTGGTACATCGAAACCGTCTGTTGCGAACAACAATGCGAACTACCCATCGGATTTCACTGGCTCACCGGCGCTCATAGCGGGCCGGAAGAAGTTCGCTTTCGAACCTTGCGACTGTTTGAGCGAGGATTCTTCAGGAACCTGTTGTGCGGACGCGGCCACGCACCCGGCACCCGAATCCCCATGGTCCGCCGGGTGGGATAGACGGCTGTTCAAACGATCTTGATCCGTGTTTGCAACCGGAAGTAATTGGCCCTCATCGATTTACGACCGGCGACAGTTTCTGAATTGTTACCACTCACAAAATACACTCTGGCGCGTCTAAGCTGTGTCACCGGGAGGAACTATGAACCGCCAACGCCGACTTGCTGCCTGGATGGGAGTAGTTCTGGGCGTGCTTTGCGCCCTGCTGTATGCCGCGGAAGCCAACGCTAAGGATTATGGAAAGCTGACCGAGGAGTTTCACCACACCTATCCACTGGGCGCGGGAGGCCGGGTGGAACTGGACAACATTAATGGTGCTGTCCACATTACGGCGTGGGATAAAGATGAGGTCAAGGTGGACGCGGTGAAGTATGCCAACACCAAGGAGCGCATGGACGACGCTGAGATCGAAGTGGAAAGTGGAAGCGGTTACGTTTCAATTCAAACGAAGTACCGCGATCACAACCACAGCTGGGACAACAACGGCTGGAACAATCCGGCAAGCGTGGAGTACACGCTGACCGTTCCTAGAAACGTCCGGCTGGACGAAATCAAACTAATCAACGGGCCCTTGGATATTCACGGAGTGGCGGGCGAGGTACGCGCATCATGCATCAACGGGCGGATGACCGTGCAGGGATTGCAGGGCCGGGTCAAGCTGGAGTCCGTGAACAGCCGCATGGACGTGCAGTTCGACCGCCTGAGTAACTCACCGATTGAGCTTTCTTCGGTGAATGGCGGGATCGAACTGACTTTACCTTCGGACGCCAAGGCGGAAGTCGAGGCATCGACCGTGTCGGGGAGCATCGAGGATGAGTTCGGGCTGCACGTCAATAATCACCGTTATGTTGGACACGACTTGCGGGGGGAGTTGGGGACGGGCGGACCGCGGATTGAGTTGTCAAATGTTAATGGACGGATCGAGATTCGTCATGCCAACGATGGACGAACGATGAGCGCGGTGAAGGATCTTAGTCGTCGTGACCGGGATGACGATAGAGATGATGACGATGATGAGATTTAGCGGGCGGCTGAAAGCAGGAAGGTTATCGTGAAACGATTTGTTTCCACTGCTTTGTTCACATATGTGCTGCTTTCAGGATACGCACATGCCGAGGTCTGCTCTCCGCTGCCGAAGGGGGACGCACGCTGGCAACAACTCGACGGCCAATATGCCCGCATTGAACGAGCCATGGTAGCGAACAATGCGAAACAGCTATTTGCCGTCTATGCTCCTGACTTCGAGGCCCGCCAGTTCAACGGGGAAGTGTGGTCATTCAAGCAATCAGCGTCGTATTCGACGGCGGGTTTCGATCAGGTGAAAGAGAATATTTCCATCAGCAACACCATCTTGGACCTGCAAAGCTGCGGTCCGGCGACGTTGAAAGCAACCGTTCTACAGCAGTGGACCAGGCGCCAGATGAGTTTAGGCAAGCTGCGCCTCTACCAAACCACTACCGTTCAGGCTGAGACTTGGATCCTGATGGAAGGCGAATGGAAGCGGAAACTTGTAGACAATGAGCGGCCGGGAGCATGGCTCGTTGACATTAAGAGGGTCGATCCGACCAAGCCCTATGATCCCGAGGCGCCGGCATTTGACCCGCATGGCCTGCTCGGAAATGCCGATCACTCCAATTAGCACTGCTGGTCCAGGACCCCGTCCCGCCTACACCGATGCCGGGTGGGCCACTTCCTGAAGCGCGGTCGCGAAGGCGCTGATGGCCTTGTCGATCTGCTGCCGGGTGATGATCAGTGGCGGCTGGAAGCGAATTACGTTGCCGTAGACGCCGCCGACACCCACCAGCACTCCATTCTTTAGCAGCGCATCACGGATGGCTTCAGCTTCAGCGGTCGCCGGGGTCAGCTTCTCGTCTTTCACCAGCTCAACGCCGATCATCAGGCCCAAGCCGCGAACTTCCCCGATGATGGGGTTCTGTTTCTGCAAGTCGCGCAGCTTTGACATGGCGTAATTCCCGGTTTCGGCGGCTCGGGCGGGTAGATTTTCTTTCTGCATGAACTCGATGTTGGCCAGCGCGGCAGCGCAGGAAACCGGATTGCCGCCAAAGGTTGAAAGATGGTCGCCGGGCTTAAAAGCAGCCGCGATCTCTGGCCGGGTAGTGAACGCGCTCAGCGGGAAACCGTCGGCGATGCCTTTGGCGGTGACCAGAATGTCAGGATCGACGCCGTAGTGCTCGTAAGCAAACATCTTGCCGGTGCGGCCGAAGCCGGATTGGACTTCGTCGGCAATGAACAGGATGCCGTGCTGATCGAGAATCTTCTTTACTTCTTTGAAGTAATTCGGCGGCGGCACGATAATGCCACCTTCGCCCATCACCGGCTCGGCAATGAAGGCGGCGACATCGGCGGAAGTGGCGAAGCGGATGACATCATCAATGGAGCGGGCGCATTGGCGTCCGCATTCTTCAGGATCGTTGCGCCACTGTGAACGGTAAGCGTAGGGAGCGGGCGCGAAGGCGACACCGGAAGCATACGGCCCGCCGCGTTTCTTGCGGCCTTGATTGCCGGTGATGCTGAGAGTGCCCCAACTGCGTCCGTGGAAGCTGGCGTGGAGAGCGATGAGCTCGTGTTTGCCGGTGTAAAGACGGGCCAACTTCATGGCACCTTCAATGGCTTCGGCGCCACTGTTGCCGAAGAACGTCTTGGTGAGTCCACGGGGAGCGATGTGCGCAATCTTCTCGGCGAGATCGGCTACGGGTTGCACGTGGTAGATGTAGGACGAGCAATGGACGAGCTTGTCCATCTGGACTTTGGCGGCCGCGATGACCTGTGGATTATTGTGGCCGGCGTTGACTACGGAAATGCCGGCGAAGCAGTCAAGGTACTCGCGACCGTTGACATCGGTGATGGTGGCGCCGCTGGCGTGGTCGATGACGATAGGAACAACCGACTTCATAAAGCCGGTCATCACATAGTCTTTATATTTCTGGATGGTGTCCGACATAAATGCCTCTGGTTTCCCCTGTGAACCTCTGTGTCCTCTGTGGTAACGGTTTTCTTCACCACAGAGGACACAGAGGTTCACAGAGGAAAGCAAAATCAGAACTTTCGCGAATGTTCTTTCGCCCAACGTTCGACGACGACTTTCTTTTCAGTGTAAAACTCCACGGCGTCGCGGCCCTGGCCGTGCATGATTCCAAAAAAGCTGTCTTTCCAACCGCTGAAAGGGAAATAGGCCATGGGCGCGGCTACTCCGATGTTGATACCAATGTTTCCCGCCGGAGCTTCATAGCGAAAGCGCCGCGCCGCCGCGCCGCTCGAAGTAAACAGTGATGCCTGGTTGCCGTACGGGCTGTGCTCGAGAAACGCGAGGGCTTCGTCCATATCATTGGCGTGGATCAGGCTAAGGACCGGGCCGAAGATTTCGGTGTCGGCAAGTTCGCTCGAAGCAGGCAGATTGTCGAGGATGGTCGGCTTCACGAAGTTCCCTGCTTCGTACTTGGGAATCTTGGCGTTCCGTCCGTCCAGTAAGACTTTCGCGCCTTGCTTCGCTCCGGTTGCGATCAGAGATTCGACTCGCGACTTACTCTGAGAAGTGATTACCGGCCCCATCTGCACACCTTCATCCAGCCCGTTGCCGACGCGCATGTTTGCTGCGGCTTCGGTGATGGCATCACGAAACGTCTTCTGCGCTTCTCCGACCGTGACTGCGACCGAAACCGCCAGGCAGCGTTGGCCAGCACAGCCGAACGCGCTGTCGCTGATGATCTGGGTGGCCATGGCCATGTCGGCGTCAGGGAGAACGATGACGTGATTCTTGGCTCCGCCCTGGCATTGCGCGCGCTTGCCGTTCGCTCCCGAGCGCGCATAGACATGTCGCGCGACTGGGGTTGATCCTACAAAACTAATCGCTCGAACCTTAGGATGATCGAGTAGCGTATTGACCACATCCTTGCCGCCATTCACCAGGTTAACCACGCCCTTGGGCAGTCCGGTTTGCTCGATCAGTTCGAAAGCGCGGCGCATGGTGAGGGGAACGCGCTCCGAGGGCTTCAGGATGAAAGTGTTGCCACAGGCAATGGCGTAGGGCAGAAACCAGAAGGGAATCATCCCGGGGAAATTGAACGGAGTGATGGCGGCGACGACGCCAAGCGGCTGGCGAATCATCATTTCGTCGATGCCACGGGCGACGTCTTCGAGGTTGTAGCCTTGCATCATCATCGGAATGCCGCAGGCGACTTCGACGTTTTCGATGGCACGGCGCAACTCAGCCTTCCCTTCGGCGAAAGTCTTGCCATTTTCCTGGGTGATGATGCGGCCGAGTTCGTCAATGTGATCTTCGAGAAGTTGCTTCAACTTGAAGAGCGGCTGGATGCGGTCTTCGGGCGGCGTGCGGCGCCATTCGGGATAGGCGGCGGCAGCGGCGTCTACGGCGGCGGCAACCTCGGAGGCGCCGGAAAGAGGAGTTTGCGCGATAACCTCGCCGGTGGCCGGGTTGGTCACATCGAGCCACTCGGAAGTGCCGGAATCGACCCAGCGGCCGTTGATGAAGTTCGGGACCTTGGTAGTTGGAGGTGCGGCGACCGGCATGGGTGAAAACCTCGTTTACGTAACTTGTGCCACTGCGCCGTGGCGTTCGGCGACCATTTGCAGCGCAGCTTCCAGCACGTCGAGCGCTTCGTCCATTTGCTCGTTGGTAACGACTAGCGGCACCAGCACGCGAATCACGTTGGAGTACGATCCCGCGGTGATTGTGATCAAGCCGTGTTCGTAACAGTATTGCGTGATTTGTTTGGTCTCTTCGGCGGCGGGCTCACGCGTTTCAGCAGATCTGACGAGTTCGATGGCCTGCATACCACCCAGGCCGCGAACATCGCCGACGATTGGCCAGCGCTTTTGCCATTCCTTCGCGCGCTTCTGAAAGTGATTCCCTATTTCGTTGGCGCGGCCTAAGAGATTCTCGCGATCGAACATTTCGAGCACCGCCAACGCGGCGGCGCAGGAAACTGGATTCCCGGCAAAAGTGCCACCCAAACCTCCGGGGCCGGGAGCGTCCATGATTTCGGCGCGTCCGGTGATGGCCGCCAGAGGCAGGCCTCCGCCGAGTGACTTGGCAGATACCAGAATGTCAGGCTCGATGCCGTAGTGTTCGCTGGCAAACAACGTTCCGGTACGGCCGAAACCGCTTTGAACTTCGTCTGCGATGAACAGCACTCCGTGCTTGCGGCAGATATCGATCAGCACGCGGAAATAATCCGGCGGGGGAACGACGAATCCGCCCTCACCCAACACCGGTTCCGCGATCACCGCGGCGACGTCTTCCGATGCGACGACGCGTTTGAAGGTGTCCTCCAGATGCCGCGCACAGAAAAGATCGCAGGAAGGATACTTCAGCGAATAGGAGCAGCGATAGCAGTACGCGTAAGGAATGCGGTACACATCGCCGGGGAATGGAGCGAAACCAGCCTTATAAGGATGAGTCTTGCTGGTGAGGGCAAGAGTCATCATGGTGCGGCCGTGGAAAGCGTCTTCGAAGGCGATGATTCCGGAGCGGCCGGTGTGGGCGCGGGCGATTTTCACGGCGTTCTCGACGGCTTCAGCGCCGGAGTTCACGAACAGCGTTTTCTTGGGAAACTTGCCGGGCGTAACTTCGTTCATGCGCTCGGCTAGGCGAACGTAGTTCTCGTAGGGCGTGACCTGCACGCAGGTGTGCAGAAACTTCTCGAGTTGCTCGCGAATGGCGGAAAGCACTGGCTCTTGCCGATGGCCCACGTTGATGCAGCCGATGCCACCAGCAAAATCGATGTAGCGGTTTCCGTCGACGTCTTCCAGCCAGGCGTCTTGCGTTTTGGCTACATATATTGGAGTCCCATGCGACAGGCCGCGGGGGACAGCATTGGTTCGGCGTTCTCCCAGAGCTTTCGACTTCGGGCCGGGGATGGCAGTTCGCAATTGAATAGTAGCCATAAAACCAGTTCTCGGTTCTCAGTTCCTAGTTCTCAGTACCAGCCGATCGGCGCTTCGTTCAGATTGATGTGCACCTGTTTTGTTTCGAGATATTCTTCGATACCCCAAGGGCCGAGCTCACGACCGAAGCCGGATTGCTTGTAACCTCCCCATGGAGCTTCGACGTACGTAGGTTGCATGTGGTTCACCCAGACGATGCCGGCGCGCAATGCCTTGACGGCGCGGAAAGCCTTGAAGATGTCGCGAGTCCAGACGGCGGCAGCGAGGCCATAAGGCGAGTCGTTGGCAATCTTCACTGCGTCTTTCTCATCTTCAAAAGGGATCACGGTGGCTACGGGACCGAATATTTCTTCACGGGCGATGCGTGCGCTGTTAGTCACGTCATAAAATATGGTCGGCTGCACGTAGTAGCCTTTGGCAAACTGCTCGGCACGCCCGCCGCCGAAAGCGAGCTTGGCCTCTTTCTTGCCCACCTCCTGATAGGAACGCACGCGCTCGTACTGATCTTTGCTGACCAGCGGGCCCATCTTGGTATCGCGGTCGAGTGGCGCGCCCAGCTTGATTTTCTTCGCCTTTTCGGTCATGGCGTCCACGAACTTCTTGTAAATCGGCTTCTGGACGAGGATGCGACTGCCGGCAGAGCAGACTTCTCCTTGATTGATAAAGACTCCAAACAGCGCGCCGTCGATCGCAGCTTCGAAATCGGCGTCGGCGAAAAAGATGTTAGGCGACTTGCCGCCGAGCTCCAGGGTCACGCGCTTCACGGTGTCGGCGGCCTGTTTGACGATGATCTTGCCGACGGCAGCGCTTCCAGTGAACGCAATCTTGTTCACGTCGGGATGCTGCACCAGCGGAGCCCCACAGGTCTCGCCAAATCCCGTGACGATGTTGACGACGCCGGGAGGCAATCCCACTTCGGTGAGCCAGCTTGCCATTTCGAGAACGGTGATAGGCGTTTGCTCGGCGGGCTTCAAGACGCAAGTGCACCCCGCGGCGAGAGCGGGAGCCAGCTTCCACGCAGCCATGAGCAGCGGATAATTCCACGGAATGATCTGACCAGCCACACCGATGGGTTCTTTGAGCGTGAGGCTGACGGCGTTGTCAGGCACTGGATTCACGAAGCCTAGAATCTTGGTGGCCAGGCCGCCGTAGTATTCAAAACAAGTGGCGCAATCAGCAATGTCAAATTCGGCTTCGACGATGGGCTTGCCGGTGTTGCGGGATTCGAGTTCAGCCAGCATGGCGGTGTTCTGGCGAATCTTCTCGGCCAGACGGAAGAGCACGCGGCCGCGTTCCTGAGCGGTTGTCGACGCCCAGGGACCATCTTCGAAAGCAGCTTTGGCCGCGGCCACGGCGCGGTTGACGTCGTCAGCATTGGCGTCTGGAACCTGTGCGATGACTTCTTCGGTCGCGGGGTCATAAACTGGAAAGGTTTTGGTCGACTTGCTGTCGACCCACTCGCCGTTCACATACATCTGATAAGTGCGGACATCGGCTTTGACGCCACCGGGCATAAAAACCTCCTATTTAATGCGAGCTTCACTCGCCGTCCGGACGATGGCGTCCGGGCCTACGCGAGCCGCTTGCGCCTTGCGGCGGCCGTAAATAAAGAAAAAGAATGCGGCCAGCGCGACGAAGAACAGAGTCAAACCAAACATGGTCACTTCGTAACGCCAAACCGAAGTGATCTGTTTGGCGGGGGAGAACGCGACTACAATCCCGAGAACGGTGGTCAGCAGGCCACTTCCGCCGGCGAATATCAGGACACCGTTGCCGTAGCGCCCCTTCCCTGCTGCTTCGGCAAAAGCGAATTTCAGCAGTGCCGCGAAAACATAAATGAACGGAACAAGCTGCAAAACCACCGCCAGAGACAGCATGGTCTGAAACGCTTCCTGCACGCCGCCGGACGCTGCGAAATTGATGATGCAAAGCACCAGTGATACCACAAACTGCACGATCAGCGCGGCGTAGGGTGTGGCGTACCGCGGATGCACTCTGCCCAGCCACGAAGGCATGTAAGAGTCGAGTCCAGCGACGAATGGGATTCGCGCCGAGCCGCCCATCCAGGCCGAACCGATCCCCGCAATCGACAGGCTCAACATCAGAGCAAATGGGGCAACGATCCAGGCAAATCCAACCCTGGTTGCCATGTGACTCACGGCTTGCACGATGCCTTGCAGCACGCTGATGTCGTTCTTGCCTACTGCGATCAGCAAAGTCAGAGTGGCACCGATGTAGAGCAGGCCGCTGAGCACTCCGCCCCAGCCAACCGCACCGGGCAAAATGCGCTGTGGATCCTTAATTTCATCGCCCATCACCGAAGCGAGTTCGAGTCCCACCAAACCGAAACAGATCACGCCGAAAGAGTTCAGAACGAAGCGCGGGTCAGCGGGAACCTTGAAATCCGCCGACGTGATTGAACTACCGAAGCGTGATAACACAATCACACCCAGGCCGATCAGCGTGGCGGCGGCGATGCCGGTGCCGATCCCCCCCAGGTTGTTCAGCCATTTGCCCACGCTCAGCCCCACAATGTTCAACACGGTCAGCAGTGCGAGCAGGATTGTGGATGCACCGAGAGCAAAAGCCTTATTGTCTGCCAATGCGGCATGGCTCGGCCCCAGCACGAACACCGAGACTCCGACAAAATAAAGCATGACTGTGGGCACATACAACATGTTATTGGTCCAATAACACCAGCCCGACAAGAAGCCATGGAAGTCACCGAAAACCTCCTTGGCCCATAAATAGACTCCGCCTTCTCCCGGAAAACGGTGAGCCAGTTCGAGAACGGCGATGCCCTGCGGCCAAAAGAAAAGCAGCAGCGCGATAAACCAAAGCCAGACGGTGACTCCGCCGTTGGCCGCGATCGACGGAATCACGTTCAGGTTGAAGACCGCGACCACAAAGAGCAGAACCAGATCCCAACGGCCGAGGACACGTTTCAGGTGCGGCTGGTTAGGATCGTTGGCTGACAGATCGTTCTCCTTAGGCTCGATCGGCGGAGCTACGCTCCGCCGGACAGCCACGAGGGCGGCTGTCCCCACGTGATATTAGTGAGCGACTGCTTCCGCGGTCCGCTCCTGCTGGGCCTTGGCCAACGCGGGGGCCACATCTGCGAAAGCCGCGAGGTGCTTGTCG
>Ga0206987_1060_pt2 | contig 21147 bp, 16 predicted proteins | sample Alteio_BWMinCont_11_FD_153281 | JGI IMG/M metagenome (GOLD analysis project Ga0206987, IMG submission 153281) | Enriched cells from forest soil in Barre Woods Harvard Forest LTER site, Petersham, Massachusetts, United States -... | ecosystem: Environmental > Terrestrial > Soil > Temperate forest >... | reverse complement strand
GAGGCACCTACTTCCCTCCTGACGATCATTACGGGCGCCCCAGTTTCAAGCGGGTACTGCTTTCGATCGCGAATGCATATCACGAAAAGAATGACGACGTGATGGAGCAGGCGAAAATGGTGGAAAGTGCGATCTCGCAGGCAGAGTCATTTGCTGGCAAGGGTGGCGATTTTTCTCCAGCGGTAATCGACACAATTGTGACATCGGCGCTGGGCATGTTCGATCCACAGAATGGCGGCTTTGGCAGCGCTCCAAAGTTTCCTCATCCCGCCGCTTTGGATTTGTTGATCGACCGATACGTTCGATCCGAAGACGAGGAATTACGGAATGTGTTCGTCAGCACGCTGGAGAAGATGGCGCGGGGTGGTGTGTACGACCAGTTGGCGGGAGGGTTTCACCGTTATTCTGTCGATGAACACTGGGTGGTGCCGCACTTCGAAAAGATGTGCTACGACAATTCCGAACTGCTGAAGAATTATGTCCACGCCTATCAGGCGACGGGTTCGGAGGTCTTTGCCGCAGTAGCGCGCGACATCATTCGCTGGATGGATGAATGGCTGAGTGACCGCGAGCGCGGCGGTTTCTATGCCTCTCAGGATGCAGATCTCTCAATGGACGACGACGGCGATTACTTTACCTGGACTCTCGCCGAAGCGCGCGAGGTGCTTACTGAAGAAGAGGCGAGCGTCGCCTGCCTTTACTACGACATTAACGAAATCGGCGAGATGCACCACAACCCCGCAAAAAATGTGCTGTATGTTCGGGCGTCAGCAGAGGAAATTGCCAAGCGACTGAACCTCCCACTTTCGCAGATCGCAAGTCTGCTGCAATCGGCGAAGCAGAAGATGTATGCCGCCCGACTGAAACGGCCAACCCCCTACGTGGACAAGACCGTATATGTGGGCTGGAATGCGCTCTGTGTGTCGGCGTATCTGGAGGCGGCCAAGGTCCTCACGTTGGATGCCGTACGGCATTTTGCGCTGCGCAGCCTGGACCGGATATTGGCGGAGGGCTGGCGCCCGGATGGCGGGTTGTTGCACGTGCTGGCGTATTCGGATCCGGCGGCCGAAAGGCGCGACGTTCCCGCCGTACTCGATGACTATGCATTCACTGTGGTGGCTTGCCTGGATGCCTACGAATCGACCGCAGACCTGAGTTACTTCAATTTCGCCCGGCGGATTGCGGACTCCATGGTAGGTGGCTTCTTCGATCCGGTTGCCGGTGGGTTCTTTGATACCCCCAAACGTGAAGGGGATGCGCAACCTTTGGGCGTTCTAGGTACGCGCCGCAAGCCTTTCCAGGATTCGCCAACGCCCGCCGGGAATTCGGTCGCTGCCATTGCGCTGCTACGGCTTCACACTTACACAAACCACCAGGGCTATTACGATAAAGCCGAACAGACGATAGAAGTACTGGCGGGTGTGGCCGGCCGTTACGGACTGTTTGCAGCCACCTACGGAATCGCCGGCGTGCATCTTTCCCAACCGCATAACCAGGTGGTTGTAGTCGGCGACGGTGGGTCGGCTGAACAGCTCTACCGCACTGCGGTGAAATCCTTCTCCGCGAGCAAGGCGGTGCTCAAACTATCGAATGAACAGGCAGTAGCGCAGAATCTACCGCCCGCGCTGGCGGAAACCATTCCCCAATTGCCGACCATCCAGGAAGGAAAGGCTGCGGCCGTTATCTGCTCGGGATTCTCCTGCCAGCCGCCGATCTTTAGTCCGGAAGAATTGGCCAGAACTTTGCGGGAGAATATTACCCACGGTCATGAATTCAAAAAATGAGGCTGGCGATTTTTGAATCGCCAGCCCGCGAAGTTTCAGCGCAGCACTGATTGCAGCGCGAATATTACTGCCACACTACCTGCAATGTCCACCGGAACCCGGTGGGCAAAGCGGCGGCGGCGCTCCATCCAATGACAGAGTCATAGCTGGAGTGGCAAGTGCTGTGCCTGCGCACAACATCCCTACCATCAGGAATAGCATCCTGAGCGCACGTTTCATGGATTGTTTCTCCTTGTGCGGGTCCCCTGGGAGCGGAAACCCTAGATGGGAGGAAATTATACCCGCTCTGTCAAGTCCGAGGAGATCATTTCACTCAGCCGGGCAGCCTTCGCCAAAACGGAACCCGACAATGTAGACTCCAGTCTCGCTGCTTCGCATTGATTCTGCTCAGGAATAACGCAGATTCAAGATGATTCGAGGTAGCCGATTGTAACCGCGGGTCAGATTGTGCGGATGTATAAAATTGAGACGAAGCGTCCGCGGATCACTTGGGTGGAGGCAAATCGGGCAGGGGTGGTTTGCGAGCGGAAGAGAGTTCCGAGAGCAACTCCTTGGCGGAGACTGGCTGGCGATCATTTTCCGTGCGGGAGAAAGCTCGATCCACCATGCCTTCAAACATCGGAATCAGCGAATCGCCGGTTGTCGGACGTTGTAAGTCGCCAAGACTCTGCTCCCAACGCTGTGACATGAGAAGATTGGTAGCCGATTCGCGGGACGCGGCTTTAAATACAGCGTAACCCAGCCAGACCAGAATCGCACAGCAGTAGCCCGCAGTGTCGAGAAAACCTACAGTCGTGTTGTTGATCTGTCCGCCGGAATTGAGAGCATTCGCCGCTAGTTCGATGCTGGCGAAACCGCCGAAGCCCAGCGCAATCCCGAAACTCTGCTGCCGCCACGAGACTCCCAGGTATTTCGAGAACACCAACAGGAACAGGATCAAACCGCACTGGATGACGCGCACACAGCGCTGCACCGTGACCACCGCCTGGACGATGGGCGATTGTCCGGCAGGACTGGCAGCCGCCACCACCAGAGCTACAAAAAACATCACCAACGTGGCCCATTTGAACAACACCGTTCCCAGGTCACGCAGCGTGTGGTAGGGGCGAAAAACGTCCAGGAAAATTTCGTGGATGACTTTGAATCCGATGGCCAGACTGATGATGGCGCCAATCCAAAAGCTGTAGAAGTAAAGATCGTAACTCCCATACTGGTGGATGGGAAACACCACCCCGAAACTCACCAGTTGGAAAATAATGTAGGCAAAGAAGATCGGGAATTTTCGATGCAGCTTGCGCCAAAGCATCGCCGCGGCCAGCAAGAGTTCCAAGGCCGGGTGGGAAAGCCATAGCACGACTTGGACTTTGGCATTCAAAGTGGGGCCGAATTGTCTCCGAACAGAAGCTCGAAGTGCTCTCCTGCTTACACTAAAGTTAGCAGGTCTACCTTGATGGTCAATGTACCAAAGTAACGCGAAGGTAACGGTTACTGAAGCGATTCCTGTCCCCGTTCCCAATCACAGAAAAGGGATGAGGCTCAACGGGTTACACGTCCGGAGATGCCTGAATATAGGCACGCATCTGGCGCACCTCGTGGTCTTTCTCCGTCAGATCATGGAGCAAGATGTCGCGCAGGGAGATCACCGCGACCACGTGTTGGCCTTCGCAGATGGGCAAGTGGCGGAACCCGTTACGTCGCATTAAAACCATGCAGTTTTCCACGCTCTCGGTGGGACATACAGTGAGGGGTTCCTTGGTCATGACCTGCTCGACTTGGGTGGTGCGAGGATCCCGGCCTTCAGCGACCACGCGGCTCATCAGATCGCGTTCGGAGAAAATGCCGACCAATCGCCCGTCGCGCAGCACCGGAACGGCGCCGATGTTGCGACTCACCATGGCCTTGACGACCTCGAACACGGTTTGATTGGCTTCAGTTCCGTAGGTGTCCTGGTTGTTGATCATGTCGCAAATATTCACTCGTCCACCTCCTCGCGGGCGCGAACCGCTAATCGGCGCGAGTATATGCCCAAATGCACCTCCGGAAAAGGGAAAAACCACGTATTCGGCGGGCCGAGGCAGTCGGGGGGCCAATTCTAGTCCCTCGACCGGAAGAACGGATGCGCCCCGGTTAGAGGTACTTTGCCCCACTCAAGCAATCCGGTCTACAAGTTTGAGGGTTTCTCTGCGTTAATTTTCCGTTAAATTCCACCCGCTCGATTGACCGAGGTGCGCACCGGCGGTAGTCTGCGGTGGTCATGAGCACACCGAATCTTGATCAATCGCGCCTGGCATATAAAAAGGCCGTTGACGAATGGGTTGACGCCATTCGTGCCGAAGAAGCATTAGCCACTCTCGACCATTCCATGATCGCCATGGAGCACTGGGATGCCGCCCACTTCAAGGAGCACGACGCCCACACCAAAGCCACGGTAGCGCGCGATGCCTACAAAGACGCGCTTCGCGCCGCGAACTACGGCATCTAGCCGGCGTTTTATCGCCGCCAAGGCTTCGCGGCCTAGCCCTTCTGTCCCATGAATACGAAATAGGAGCAGGCCCAGAGCGCGGTGGGAATGCTGCCGCGAGGCTGGGTGGTGAAGATGATGTTGTAGTCGTCAGAGGGCTGAAGACTTTCGACCACTGACGGCGAAGGCTGTGGGTTAACGCCAGCAAGATAGGCAAGGAAGCAATAGAGGTCAGGGGTTCCGTCATATCCCTGCGCGACGAAGGACATTTCGGCGTTCTCTCCGGCAAAATGCCAGCTCAGCGAAGCGGCCAGCGTAATTGCGTTTTCGTAGCTGTTCTCAGGGAGAACTCCAGAGGCGGGATTGTCGAAGACGATGCGCAGCTTACGCTCATCTTCGCGGCTGAATTCCCTTACCTTCAACGAGCCAGATTTGGCAGTGGCCTTCCAATCTACGTGTCGTGCGGAATCCTCAGGGGCGTATTCGCGGATACGGTACAGATCCGATCCTCGACCGCGGGTGAAAGTTGCGAACTCTCCGGTGATCAGCGGTAGAACTTCGAAGAATTCATCAGCCGGCTCCACCGCTGGGTACACGATGATTTCGCGGGCAAGCGGCAGGCGCCTGGTCTTGAGCAGAAAAGCAAACGGAAAACGAGTGGCCAGGCCAAATGCTGCCTGCTGATAGACACCGCGGCGAGCGAAACGAAGTGCCAGGTCCGCCTTCAGTTCACTGCCTGCCGGGATGTAGGGGAAATAGGCGGAGCCTTCAAAAATGCCCGGCGCGGCCTTCGCTTCGGCCACCCGGTGCAGTTTGCGGTCCGGTAAGTTGATCCATTGCTCTCCAGGGGCACGCTTCGGCGGAAAAGAGAAAGTAGCGGGCATCCATCGCCAGCGCTTTAGGCTTTCCTTCTTTATGGCCGCCACGTTCACGGAGAACGACGGCAGCCAACGGCGCGGATTGCGCAACACGATCCGGCCAAGCGCTGCGCGACCAGCGAAAACATGTTCCGGAAGTCGTACATCCAGTTCAAGATCACGAAGAACGATAGCGGAAGCAACCCCGGACACCAGAATCGCCGCCAGCATTGCCGCCACAATGATGTAGAGGAGATTGTTTCCAGTGTTGAGGGCCGCGATTCCGATCAGCAGTACAGTGACTATGTAGGCGACGCCTATGCGGGTCACGTCGTAGTCGAATGCATCCCGAAGACGCGCGGCAGCGACCCTTCGCGCGAGGTACGGCACAGTGGTTAGGCCAACCACCACGGCTATCAGCAGGGCGGCAGAGGCGAGGACCAACGTCCCCCACAGGCTTCCCGCTTCGCGAGCTACTGTCGAGAAGAGCGCCGCCGAGAAAGCCAGACCCAGTCCGATAATAGCGAGCAGGAAGCGGACCCAGACCTCAGGAATCTCGACACGCAATACGCGAGCAAGGCGGTCACGGTCAGGAGTGTCGGACGACTTCGTGGAAGCTGGCATTTGAAGCTGCTAAATCGAGCGTAGCACCGGCTAGAGCGAGCAGCAATCGCATTTCGCACGTCCCTCGCCCTTAGTTACTAGACAAGAACAACGCCACCGCCCGATTGAATTCCTCCGGCACTTCTTCGTACGGCAAGTGGCCAACACCTTCCAGCATGAGCAGGCGGCAAGTCTGAAACTGCGTCTTCAGGTGAAGGGCGGAACCAGGCTCAACGGCAGCGTCGCGGTTTCCCCAGATCAGCAATGTGGGGATGTGGGCAATGCCTGGAATGGCGGCTTGCAGTTCCCTCATATCTCGCTTCCAGGTGTTAACAACTCTCAAGCCGTATTCGAATGAACCGCGAGTCCGCAGAGGTGCAAGATAGCCTTCTAGGGTCCCCGGACGAATACGCCGCGTGTCGCCAAAAAGCCGCTGGAGGAAGAACTCCTGCGGAATACGGAGCCGCGGCGCCAGTTGCAGGAAGAGCGGCGCGACCGCAGGGTTAGTAAGAAATGGAATCAGGAAACGGCCGTGGGCGGACCAAGGGTTAGCGGGCGCGACCAGAATCAGGCGCCGGACGCGTTGCGGTGCCAGAGTCGCCGCCATCATCGCCAACGCTCCACCGTGAGAAGTTCCCAACAAATCACACGATGCGATGCCTGCCTGATCCATGAAACGCAATAGACGCCTGGCGGTCGGGGCGAGACTGTAGTCCAAGCCTGGCGAACGATCCGACAAACCTGTACCCGGCAGGTCGAGCGCGAAAACCGTGGCTTGTTGAGCGAGCATCGGAATTGTATGTCGCCAGGAGAAGGAGTAGCCCATTAAACCGTGCACCAACAACAGAGGCGCGCCGGAGCCAGCCCGCTGATAACGGCAGCTCAGCCCATCGAGATTCATTCGCAGGTCTTCGATGGAAACGTTGGATGGATGAGATGTGGGATTCACAGCGTCTGGACCAACTAGGCTTTGCGTCGCTTCTTGCCCAGAAATTTCTTCAGCACCCGGATGCCTTTGTCTACATGTTTCTCCTGCAGGAGGAACGGCGGCAGGAACCGCACCACCGTGTCCTGCGTGCTATTGAAGAGCACACCTTCACTCAGTGCTTGCTCAACAATAGGACGAGCAGGGATATCAAGCTGAAGCCCCTGAATGAAACCACGGCCCCGCACTTCCTGTGCGGCGGCGTAGCGCTCGACTAACAGTCTCAATTCTTGCCGCAAGTATTCACCGACGCGTGCGACATTCTCCAACAGCTTGTCTTCTTCCAAAACCGCGAGATATTCCAGCGCGACTCGACAAGCGAGTGGTCCGCCTCCGAAAGTGGTCCCGTGTTGTCCAGCCGCAATCGCCGAGGCGAATTCTTCTTTCGCGAGGAACGCTCCCAGCGGCAGGCCGGCGGCGATGGGCTTGGCAATTGCCACGATGTCAGGAGTGACACCAAAAGCCTGGAAAGCAAAGATAGTGCCGGTGCGTCCCAAGCCGCATTGGATCTCGTCGAAGATCAAAGCGGCGCGGTAGTGGTCGGCCAGCCTGCGGCACTCCTGCAAGAATTCCACTGAGCATTCATAAATTCCGCCTTCACCGAAAATCGGCTCCAGCACAATCGCACACGTGTTGTCATCGACCGCGGCCCGCAGAGCTTCGGCATCATTGCGAGCGACGAATTTCACTTCCTCGAGCAGCGGTTCGAAACCCTTGCGGTATTTATCCTGTCCGGTAAGAGACATCGAGCCGAAGGTACGTCCGTGATAAGAGCCCTGCAGCGCGACCAACCGGCTTTTTGATTCGCCTCCCGCGCGATGCCCGGCCAGCCGGGCCAGCTTGATAGAGCCTTCAATCGCCTCCGTCCCGCTGTTGGAGAAAAAAGCACGCTGCAAACCGGAGAGTTTGCACAACTTCTCGGCGAGGAGTCCCTGATATTCGTTGTAGTAAAGATTCGATAGGTGAATGGCTCTGGCACATTGCTCGCGGATGGTCTTCACGATTCGCGGGTGAGCGTGACCCAGAGCGTTCACACCCAAGCCGGCGACGAAGTCCAGATAGCGCTTCCCGTCGGGATCGAACAGGAAAACCCCCTTGCCTCGGGCGATCACGAGAGGATAGCGGTTGTAGGTCTGGAGCAGGAATTGGCGTTCGCGTTGGATGACTTCTTCGCTGTAGGTCATAAGAGAAATACGATTCTACTAAATGCCGTGTTACCCCAGATGTGGGAAACCAGAGAGCTAACCAACACTCAAATCAAACAGTTACCAAATACCACAACATGGCTTCCAAAAAACATATCTTTACTATGGACTTGGCTCTATAATATTGGAACTAGATGTTTACAAGCCACTTAGTGGCTCTCCGATGGGTGTGGTCATGGCAGCGAACGTGCAGAAAGCAGAGCGAGAACCCTCCAGCCCACGGCTGGTGTCTGTGCCCTCCATGAACAAGGACTTCCAAGTCCGCTCCACCGTGATCCTGCTGGCTTTGCTGACCACGGCAGCCATCATCTATGCGGGGTACAACTTCCAAGCGGAACGATCGTTCCAGCTGCCCACGGACGGCGTGTGGTGGGTGGAACAGGGCGGAAGCCTGGTGGCGGCCCGCGTGGACGATGGCGGGCCCGGCACCCGTGCCGGTATCAAAGTCGGCGATCAACTAACGGCAATTGACCAGCACGCGGCAACTACCACCGCTGCCCTCAGCCATCAACTTTTCCGCGTCGGCGCCTGGTCCAAGACCACTTATTCTCTGGTGCGGCAGGCGGTTCCCGTGGATGTGGTGCTGATTCCGGTCCCGGCCGAACGCTCACAATACGACTGGCTGCGACTGATTGGCCTGATCTATCTAACAGTGGGCCTCTACGTGTTATTGCGGCGATGGACCGCGCCGGGCTCGACCCACTTTTATATTTTCTGCCTGGTGTCGTTCATCTTCTACAGCTTCCATTACACCGGAAAGCTCAATCAATTCGATTGGACGATCTATTGGGGAAATGTTGTTGCCTGGGTGCTGCAACCCGCGCTGTTTCTGCATTTCGTTCTGACTTTTCCTGAACGGCGCCAATTCGTGCGCGAACATCGTTGGGTAATTCCCTTTATTTATCTACCCGGGGCGCTGTTGTTGAGCGTGCATGTCGTGGCGCTACAGTTGTTGCGAGCCAGCGAGGTTCTGCGCTGGAACCTGGACCGGCTGCAGATGGCCTACTTGGCGGCGTTTTTCATCGCGGCGGCGGTGGTGCTAGTCAATTCCTACCGCTGGGCCGGTACTCCGATTCTTCGCCAGCAACTGAAGTGGATTACCCGCGGAACTATTCTTGCGATCACGCCGTTTACGTTGTTCTACGTGATCCCCTATCTGGCAGGCACACTGCCGGAAAACACCATGAAGGTTTCCGTGCTGTCACTGGGACTGCTTCCCCTGACCTTCGGGTACGCCATATTCCGCTACCGGTTGATGGACGTCGACCTGATCTTCAAGCGCGGCATGGTGTACACACTGTCGGCTGCGGCAATCATCGGTGCCTACTTTGCCGTGGTGGCAGGGGTGGCGGAAGTGGTGCACGCGCGGGTTCCCAGCTCTGGACCGATTGGGCTGGTGTTGGCCATTGTGGTCACGGCGCTGGTGTTCGATCCAGTACGCAAGTGGATACAAGAACGCATCGATCAGTTCTTCTATCGCACGCGCTACGACTACCGCAAGACGCTGATCGAATTCGGCCGCGATTTGAGCGCGGAAACTGACCTCGACGAAATGTTGAGTTCAGTGGTGGACCGTTTGTCACGCACGCTGCTGGTGGACCGCATGGCGGTGTTTCTCTCCGCCGGAGATGGGCCGGTTCGGTTCCTGCTGTCGAAATCGTTCGGCATGACTCAGACCAGCGGTCTGGACTTGAACTTCCTGGCGACACCACGGCCGGAAATCGGTGCCGGGCACATCTTTTTCGACAACACTCACCAGGTACCGCGCGAGACTCCAGGCGCCCAGCAGACCATCGCACGGCTGGACTTGAACTACTACATCCCCTGCCGCGCCCAAAAGCAGACAGTCGCAGTGCTGGGGCTGGGAAAAACAGTTGAGGGAGACTTCCTCACCAGTGAAGACGTGGAACTGCTGGAGACGTTGGCAGGGTATCTGGGGATTGCCATCCAGAACGCCCGTCTGTACGCCTCGCTGGAGCAGAAGGTCGCCGAATATGAGCGCTTAAAAGACTTCAACGAGAACATCGTCGAATCCATCAACGTGGGCGTGCTGGCGGTGGATTTGGCCGACCGCATCGAGTCCTGGAACTCGCAGATGGAAGTGATGTATGCACTGCCACGCTGGCAAGTGCTTGCGCGCCCCTTGAGCGAAATATTGCCGGCGGCTTTTGTCGAAGAGTTCTACCGGGTAAGACAAAATCAGGGCATCCATAACCTGTACAAGTTCCGGTTGAATACGCCGACGGGCGAGAGCCGGATCGTGAACGTGGCAATTGCGCCACTGGTCACCCGGAAATTCAACGTCATCGGCCGGTTGATCATCATGGACGACATTACAGAGCGTGTGGAACTCGAGACCCAACTGTCGCAGGCGGACAAACTCTCGTCCATCGGACTGTTGGCCGCCGGCGTCGCCCACGAAGTGAATACGCCCCTGGCGGTTATCTCCTCCTATGCCCAGATGCTTTCGAAGCAACTGCAAGGCGACCCCCAACGGGGCGCGCTATTGGAGAAGATCACAAAGCAAACCTTCCGGGCGTCGGAAATCGTCAACAACCTGCTGAATTTCTCGCGCACCAGCGGCACCGAGTTTACCGAGGTGGATGTGAACCGGATCATCCACGACACGCTGGCATTGCTGGAGCACCAGTTCAAGACTTCCAAAATCCAGGTGCAGGATGAGATGGCATCGCATCTTCCCACGATCAGCGGTAATGCCGGACGGTTGCAGCAGGTTTTCCTGAACCTGTTTCTGAACGCCAAGGATGCGATGGCAAACGGCGGCACGCTGCGGATCGCGACTTCCAACGGCGAAGGCGTCAGTGTGGTGGTTTCGGATACTGGGTCGGGGATTGCGCAGGAACACATCCAGCGCATTTACGATCCCTTCTTCACCACCAAAGCGTCGCGCGAGGGCCAGCCGCGGGGCACTGGGCTGGGATTGTCGGTGAGTTACGGAATCATTCAAGAACATGCGGGGAAGATTCGGGTCGAGAGCCGTCCCGGGGAAGGCACGCGGTTCTATCTGGATTTTCCGCTGACCAGGAAGGCTGTCAATGTCTGAAGCCGCCGTCATCTCGCGCCCGATGAACAACACCCACTCGTCGATGGGATCGGTATTGATCATTGACGACGAGGCCGCCATCCGCGAATCGCTAGAGACGCTGCTGGAAATGGAAGGTTACGCCGTCGAGTCCGCCGGCAGCGGCGAACTGGGATTGGCGCGAATCGGAGAGCATAGCTTCGACCTGGTGCTGCTCGACCTGGCGCTCCCCGACCGCAATGGTATGGAACTGCTGGCCGAGATTCACGCTCAGGACCCGCAACTTTCCATCATCATGATCACCGCCTACGGCACGGTTGAGAATGCGGTCAAGGCGATGCAGGTGGGTGCCGCGAATTTCATCCAAAAGCCCTGGGACAACGAAAAGCTCCTGGCCGACGTGCGCGCCGCTATCGCCCGCCACCGGGCAGAAGAAGAAAATGTTCAACTCAAGCGCGCTCTCAAGCAGCGCTACAACTTTGAAAACATCGTGGGCAAGAGCGAGCCTATGCTGAAGATTTTTGATCTGGTGGGCCAGGTCGCGGCAAGCCGTTCCACCGTGCTTTTGCAAGGCGAAAGCGGAACGGGTAAGGAATTGATCGCGAAAGCCATCCATTTGAATTCGCCCCGCCGCGATCATTCCTTTGTTCCCGTGAATACCGGCTCGGTGCCTCCGGATCTGTTGGAATCCACGCTGTTCGGGCACGTGAAGGGAGCATTTACCAGCGCGGTTGCTTCCAAGAAGGGTTTGTTTGAGGTTGCCGACCGGGGAACGCTGTTCCTGGATGAAATCGGCACCATGAACCTCGACATGCAGAGCAAGATCCTGCGCGTACTGCAGGACCGGAAGTTTATGCATCTGGGCGGAGTACACGAAATCCAGGTGGACGTGCGAATCATTGCGGCCACCAACGTTGATCTTCAACAGCAGGTGCGCGAGGGAAAGTTCCGGGAAGATTTGTTTTACCGCTTGAATGTGATCACCATTGATCTGCCGCCTTTGCGCCAGCGCCGCGAGGACATTCCGCTGCTGGCCAGCTTCTTTCTCGACCGTTACTCCAAGGAGAATGGGTTTGCACTGCGGCGCATCAACACGGAAGCTCTGCGCGCGCTGATGGCCCATTCCTGGCCCGGCAACGTGCGCGAACTGGAGAATGTGATCGAGCGCGCCGTGGTGCTTTCCACCGAGGAAGAGATCGGCCCCGACCTTCTTCCTGATTCGATCATGGGCCGGACCGCCTCTTTCCCCGCTCTGCAGCACCGGCCGGACGCTTCGCTCTTCGACATCATGGAAGATGTTCAACAACGGGTGATTGTCGACATGCTGGAAAAATGCAATTGGAACCAGACCGAGGCCGCCGAGCGATTTCACGTGCCGCTCTCCACCCTTAACCAGAAGATCAAGCGGCTCAACATCGAAATCAAGCGGAAAACCAGAGAATAGCCGAGTGGCGGTTGCTGGTTTCGGGTCTCATCCGACCCCCATTTCCAACTGGGCTGAAAGCGAGTCGCCTTCTCTGCTATAGTTCCGTGAGCATCGCGCGATCCTGAGACGACGCAATGGAACTGATCTCACCTACAGAAATCGCCAAAGAAAAGATTGAAGCAGTCCAGGACTTTTCCGTACTGGCCGGCCGGTCGGTGGCCAATCTGTTCCGCTATCCCCGCTACTTTGCCGACATGATGCAGCAAGCCGACCTGATTGGAGTCGGGTCTCTGCCCATCGTGGTGCTGACCGGGTTGTCGATTGGTGCGGAGCTGGCCTTGAACAGCGCCAATACGCTACAAAGGTTTGGCTCGCTGTCGTTGATCGGACAGCTGGTATCGGTCGGAATGGTGCGTGAGCTGGGACCAATCATCACCGGGCTGATGGTCGCCGGCAGAAATTCCTCCGGCATGGCCAGCGAATTGGGCTCGATGGTGGTGACGGAACAAATCGATGCCATGCGCGCGCTGGGCACCGACCCGATGAAGAAACTGGTGACCCCGCGGGTGGTTTCCACGGTGTTCATGTTGTTCTTCCTGACCATCATCTCAGACCTGCTGGGGTTGTTCGGCGGAGGCCTGATTTCCACGTTCCTGTTCAGAGTCGATTGGCGGCAGTACTGGAACAGCGCCTACCAGATTCTCATGTTCCAGGACGTGATCATGGGCCTGTTGAAGCCGGTTCTCTTCGGATTCATTATTGCCACCGTGGGTTGCTACTACGGAGTTTCGGCACGAGGTGGAACCCAGGGCGTGGGCCGGGCAACGACACAGGCGGTTGTGGCGTCGTCGGTTTTGATTCTGCTGGTGGACCTGCTAACCACCAAATTCCTGATGGCGATTTTTTCGTATCGCTGAGCTATGGCCGCGCCTCCCATCACATTTGACCAGCGTCAGACGTCAACCGAGAGCCCGCAATCACCCGTTATCGTCTTTGACCGCGTCTCCATTGCTTTCGAGGGGAGGACGATCCTGAACGGAATCTCATTCCAACTGGCGAAGGGTGAAACCAAGGCGATTTTCGGCGTAGCGGGCTCGGGAAAGAGCACGATTCTCAAACTTGCGCTGGGACTCATCAAGCCTGACGCCGGAGATATTCGCGTGCTGGGCGAAGATGTCACCCAGATGCGAGAAGAGGAACTGTTCGATCTGCGGCGGAAGATCGGCATGGTCTTTCAGGAAAGCGCCCTGTTCGATTCGCTCACAGTCCGGGAAAATGTTGCTTTCCGATTGCTCGAGGAAGGTGACGTCACAGAAGAAGAGGTGGAAAAGCCGGTCCGCGAGTCCCTGAGTTTCGTGGAACTGGAAAAGACCGTGGACATGTTCCCCTCCGAACTGTCAGGCGGGATGCGGCGGCGGGTGGCGATTGCGCGGGCCATCATCACTCATCCGGAGATCCTGCTCTACGACTCGCCGACCGGGGGACTGGACCCGGTCACCTCCACGACGATCGTTCAATTAATCGTGAAACAACGGGACGTTTACAAGACCAGTTCGCTGCTGGTGACCCACCGGCTACAGGATGCCTTCACCATGGCGGCAAATTATTTCGATCGTAAGACCAACCAGATGCAGCCGTTGCCACCGGGCATGCGCGGAGAAGTGCCCATGGGTTTCCTTATTCTGAGGGACGGCAAGATCATCTTCGACGGCGACGTTCACGAACTGGCTGCGTGCCGCGACGAGTACATCCGGGAATACATATCCTAGCGAAATACAAAAGAGGCGGCCGCAAACGATTTGCAGCCGCCTCTTGAAATCCCTGACTAAGCGGCTTTCGCTTTGCGCATGGCAGCCTGGGATTGCTGCGTTTGTTTCAATCGCTCCGGCCCACCCTGCGAGGTCATGATCACCTTCTCCACGTTGCCGAAGATCCTGGGGTTCTGCGTCTTTTCGCGCATTTCCTTAAGATAGGGCTCGATCTTGGCAAAGATAAAGAACATCTCCCCGGAAAAACTGCCTTCCAGAAAGAGCTCCCGGTTGAGTGTGCCGTGAAGGACAAAGGAGGCGGCCATCTCCCAGTACCCGCCCACCTGGCGCATCCAGGCGTTTTCCTGGGTGCCAAGGGCCATAGCGATCTTCATGATGTCATCGGCGGAATTGGGCCAGAAACCCAGCCACCAGTTTCGTGCTTTGCGAAGTTCCGCTTCGCGCCGTAAGTCGTACAGCTTGAGAATCAGTTCAGCATCAGCGGTCGTCGGCGTATTTGGCATGCAGTTTCTCCTATGGAATGTTCGTGGGTTGGTTTGAAACTTGCTTCCGGACAGACGGGCTTATAGATGACCCCGCAGCCGCAGGGATTCACTAATAAATGTACTCCCTGACTAGGAACTGGCGGCTGCAGCTTCCGGGGGCGCCGATCGCTCGTAGTCGCATTCCTTATTAGGACAGGCAATCACCGGGACGGACTTGACAAACTTCTCGACCAGGAACTCATGGCCGCAGCTTGGGCATTTCTCCGCGAGCGGCTTGTTGGCCGAAGTGAACTTGCATTTGGGGTAATTGGAACAGCCGTAGAAAGTGTTGCCTTTGCGGGCACGCTTCTCCACCAGATCGCCGTCTTTGCAGAGCGGGCACTTTACTCCGATGAAGTTTTGCTTCACATATTTGCACTCAGGATAGCCGCTGCAGGCAGTGAACTCCCCATAGCGCCCGTGGCGGATCATCATGTTCCGTCCGCACTTGGGGCAGGGTTCGTCGAGCGGAATATCTGGGACCTTCTTGCCCTGATCCAGGCGGCGCGTGGTCTTGCAGTCGGGATATCCCGTACAGGCCATGAACTGCCCGAAGCGCCCGCGTTTCAGCACCATCACCCGGCCGCAGTTTTCGCAGTATTCCTCCTGCGTGGTCTCCTGCACGTCGGCCGAATCGAGGTCCGGCAGATTGATGGGATTCTCTTTGGTGAAGGTGCAACTGTTGGGATCTTCCTTGTCGTACGAACTGCAAGCGTAGAAGGACCCGTGTTTGCCCCACTTGATCACCAGCGGTGAGCCACAGCGCTCGCACTTCTCGTCCGTGGGCTTCTCCATCCGCTTGATGTTCTCCATGTGCTTGGCCGCATACTTCAGGTCTTTCTCGAACTTCTTGTAGAAGTCCGCCAGCGCGTCGGTCCATTTCTCTTTACCTTCTTCGATCTCGTCGAGTTCTTCTTCGAGGCGGGCGGTGTACTGAATGTCGAAGATGTCGGGGAAGTTTGCCACCAGTAAATCAGTGACTACGAGTCCGATTTCCGTGGGCGTAAACTTGCCGCCCAGCTTCTGCACATACTGCCGTTCTTGGATTGTGCTCAGAATTGCCGAATAGGTGGACGGACGCCCGATGCCGCGTTCCTCGAGCTCTTTAACCAGCGACGCCTCGTTGTAGCGCGGAGGAGGCTCGGTGAAGTGCTGCTCCGGCTTCAGTTCCTTGAGTGTCAGTTTCTGCCCAGCTTCGAGCGCCGGCAGCTTGTGCTTCAGTTCCTCATCTTCTTCGTCCTTGCCTTCCTTCGATTCTTCGTACACTTTGAGGAAGCCATCGAACTTCATGACGGACCCGGTGACGCGGAACCAGAAAGTGTCGCTGCCGGACTTGGCGTCGATATCCACCGTAGTCTGGTCGAAAACGGCGGGATTGATCTGCGAAGCCACGAAGCGCTGCCAGATCAGCTTGTAAACCTTGTACTCATCCTCTTTTAAGTACTGCTTGATCTGGTCGGGATGTCGAGCCGCCGAACTAGGCCTTATGGCTTCGTGCGCGGCCTGAGCCTCTTTTTTCTCTTTATATGTGTTAGGCGCCTGCGGCAGATACTGATCGCCATACTGACTCTTGATGTATTCGCGCACTTCCGTCAGGGCTTCATTCGACACCCGCGTCGAATCGGTACGCATGTAGGTGATGAGACCGACCAAACCTTCTTCACCCAGTTCCACGCCTTCATACAATCGCTGGGCAATCATCATGGTGCGCTTCACGCTGAAGCGCAATTTGCGCGAGGAATCCTGTTGCAGCTTGCTGGTGGTGAAGGGTGGAGTGGCATTGCGGCGGCGCTCCTTGCGATCGACGGAGCGGACCAGCCAGTCAGCTTTTTCAAGTGCAGTCCGAATCTTCTCCGCTTCCTCGCCGTTGTGGACTTCAACCTTTTCCTCACCTTTGCCAACAAAGCGGGCGTCGAACGCAGGAGGCTTGGGCCCGGCGAGATGAGCATCGATGGTCCAGTATTCCTTTTTCTCGAACGCCTTGATCTCGCGCTCACGCTCGACGATGAGTCGCAGAGCAACCGTCTGCACGCGGCCAGCGGAAAGCCCGCGGCGCACTTTGTCCCACAGTAAAGGCGAGACTTGATATCCGACCAGACGATCGAGCACGCGACGAGCCTGTTGCGCGTCGACCAGATGTTGATCAATGTCGCGGGGATGCTCGAAGGCAGCGCGAACCGCACGCTGAGTAATTTCGTTGAAGGTAACGCGGCGGATGCGCTCGCCGCCGTTTTCGTCCTCGCCCTTGGTTTTCTTTTTCTTCTTCTTGGCCTTGGCGCCATCACCCAGTTCTTCGGCCAAGTGGGCGGCAATTGCTTCGCCTTCGCGGTCCGGGTCAGGCGCCAAATAGATCTTGTCGGCGGACAGGGCCAACTTCTTCAGCTTGGCGAGAACCTTCTCTTTGCCGGGGATAACGATGTACTCGGTCTCGAAGTCGTTATCGGTATCGACACCCAGGGTGCTCTTGGGCAGATCCTTCACGTGGCCGAGAGACGCCTCGACCGTGAAACCCGCCCCCAGATACTTCTGGATGGTCTTCGCCTTAGCCGGCGATTCGACGATGACTAAACCTTTACTCAATAGACCTCTCAATGGACAATTGCTTTCGAAGCTAGCACGAATGTCAAGCTGGCAACAAGGTGCCGCCGTCGGCTCTTGGCTCTTGGCTGTTGGCTTTTGGCTTGAAGCCTACGCCGCGAGTGCGCTTCTCAATTTCTGAGATAGGCCAGACAACATACGCATAATGCCGCTCAATTCAGCTTCCAGGCGAGCGTACTCTGCACTGCTGAGGAAGCCTAAATCCCGTGCGAGCAGTAAGTGGTAGGACAGTTCCGCACCGGAACCCATTGCAATTTGGACGTAACGAGCCATTTCTCCGTCCGACCTTCTGCCACAACCTTCCGCAAGGTTCGCCGGGATCGATGAACAGGAACGCCGAATCTGACTAGTCAACCCGAAACGTTCGTCTAGAGGAAAGCAGCGCGTGCTCTTGTAGACTTCCAGCGTCAACGCATGAGATCTTTCCCAGACCTTAAGATCCCGATAGTTGCTCATGTCAGCCTCCACGACCTGTTTAGCTAACAGCCAAAAGCCAAGAGCTAAAAGCTTTTCACAAAATTCTTCCCCGGCAATTGCTTCACTTTGCCGGCTAGTTCCAGTTCGAAGAGCGCGGCGAAAATCTCGGAGGAGGACAATCCCGGCTCCAACCGCTCGACGATCTCATCAATGTGGGTGGCTTCGTCGGCTTTGAGCAGGGCAAAGATCTTTTTTTCGTGGGGCGGCAGTTCGTTTTCCTGGAATAGAGATGCGGTTTGCCCAGCCGGCGATTCATCAGCGCCCAAGGGTTGGAGCCTAAGTCTCACATCCGTAGGGAGTTCTTCCCAGACGTCTTCCCAGGTGGCCACCAGCTTGGCGCCTTGTTTGATGAGCGTGTTCGGGCCCCAGGAGTTCTTGTTGGTAACGTTGCCCGGCACCGCATACACGTCGCGACTCTGCTCCAGTGCACAACGCGCAGTGATGCGGGTACCGCTGTACTCGGCAGCCTCGACCACCAGAACGCCTAGCGAGATTCCGCTGACAATGCGGTTGCGAATGGGGAAATTCTGTGGCGCTGCAAACGTCGCCATTGGAAACTCGGAGATCACGGCCCCTCCCGAAGCCAGTATCTGATCCATAAGGCGGGTGTTTTCCTTCGGATAAGTAACATCCACACCGGTTCCGAAGACCGCTACCGTTTTGCCTTTCCCGGCGAGCGCGCCGCGGTGACCCGCCGTGTCCACGCCGCGAGCCATGCCGCTGAAGATCACCAGCCCGCGGGCAGCCAGATCGCAGGACAGTCGCTCTGCCATGCCCAAGCCGTAGGGAGTGGGATGACGGGTGCCGACCAGGGCGATTCCAGGCTGGGAAATCACCGCGTAATCGCCCCGTACATAAAGGATGAGCGGCGGATCGTAAATCTGCTTCAACTGCGAGGGATAGGCGGAGTCATCCACCGAAATGACCTTTACGTTCGCAGCGGCGGCGCGGGCGAGTTCGTCCTGCGCCAGCTCCAGCGAACGTCCCGTGCCCAGCGATTGCGCCGAAGCGGCCTGGATGCCGGTGGCCTCCAATTCAGTCAATGACGCCTGAAAAACGGCGTTCACCCCGCCAAAGAACTCAACTAGCCGGCGGCCCCGGGTCGGTCCCAAGCCGGGCGTCAGAGCGAGCGCAAGCCACTGGCGGGCAGTGGTTTCGACGGTTCTATCGGATGAGGCGAAGGCGGTTGACACGGATGACCTCCATCAGGCTTCTGGCGCATCTATACACGGCCGCACAACAGAGTCAAGGTCAGATGAACATTGTGGTTTGCTAGAATTGATGAGTTCCGCGAATGAAACGCCTTCGCATCTCCGCCATCTCCTACCTGAACACCGCTCCTCTGATGTGGGACTTCGAGCACGGGAAGCCGGGCGCAGGCTTCGACATCTCCTACACCCTCCCGGCGCAATGCGCGGCCAGCTTGCGCGATGGATCGACAGATATCGGAATCATTCCCGCCGTGGCATATTGCAGCATCCCGGATCTTGCAGTGATTCCTGGCGTTGCCATAGCGTCGCGCCGGGCGGTGCGATCCATCTTGCTGGTCAGTAAAGTCCCGCTCGACAAGATTCGGACGGTGGCGTTGGATACTTCCTCGATTACCTCGGTCGTGCTGGCCAAGGTCCTGTTTGCCAAGTGGTGGGGCGGGCAAAGAGCTTTCTCGGCGATGGCTCCGGACATCGGGCAAATGCTTAAGGAACACGATGCCGGGCTGGTGATTGGTGATCCCGCGCTGCAGATTGATCGCTCACAGTACGTCACCTACGATCTAGCGGAAGAATGGATTCGCTTCACCGGGAAGCCGTTTGTGTTCGCTTTCTGGGCTGTGCGGCAGGTAGCCTTGCCGGATATCGTAAGCGGTTTCGACCTGGCGGCTATATTCCAACAGTCGCGCGACCACGGGCTCAAACCCGAAAATGTGGATCACATCACCCGTGAATGGGCACCCCGGCTGGGGTTGAGCGAGGCGATGGTAAAGGAGTATTTAACCCACAGCGTCCATTATTCTCTGGACGCGGAATGCCTCGCAGGTCTGCGGCTGTTTTATCAGTACGCCGTGGAGTGTGGAGTGTTGACAGGAGCCGCGCCGTTGCAGTTCCTGGAAGTTGCCAGAGCAGCGGCGAGTTGATCAGCCTTTCTTGGCGCACTTAGCGAAATCCTTTGCGTACTTTGCGGTCAAGAGCTTTAACCGCAAAGGGTGCAAAGCTCGCCAAGACAAGCCAATCGGATTCGGCTCCGTTTGGCGGGGCAGTTCGGTGTCCGCTAGAATTGTTGTAGACAACCATGTCTCTAACCAAACAACAAGCCGTCGATCTCTTTCGTTCTGACGATCTCGTCGGCATCGGCATGGAGGCCAATGCGGTACGCCGCCGGCTCCATCCCGAAGGCGTAGTCACGTACATCATCGACCGCAACATCAACTACACGAATTACTGCACCGAATACTGCACCTTCTGCGCTTTCTATCGCCCGCTGAAAGGACCGAAAGCCAAAGAAGGCTACATCCTCGATTTCGAGACCATCTACGACAAGATTCGCGAGACCGTTGAACTCGGCGGCACTGGTGTGCTGATGCAGGGCGGCCTGCATCCTGACCTCAAGATCGACTGGCATGAGCAGATGATGCGCGGCATCAAACAGAGATTTCCGAAGATTCACCTGCACTGCTATTCAGCTTCAGAGATCATTGCCATCGCCGAATACAGCAGCCTAAGCATTCGCGACACCATTGCGCGGCTCCGCGATGCCGGCCTCGATTCGATTCCGGGCGGCGGAGCGGAGATCCTCGACGACGAAGTACGTTACAAGATTGCCCGGTTGAAGTGTCTGACCGACGACTGGCTCAACGTACACCGCACCGCACACCAACTCGGAATGCGAACCACAGCGACCATGATGTTCGGCGTGGGTGAAAACATCGAGAACCGCGTCAACCACTTCCAGCGGCTTTATGATTTGCAGGAGGAAACCGGCGGGTTCACCGCGTTCATCCCTTGGACATTTCAGCCGGCGAATACCGCGCTGGGCGGGCGGCACTGGGACGAAGCCACCTCGGTCGAATACCTGAAAACCCTGGCCATCTCGCGGCTCTTTCTTTCCAACTTCCTCAACGTGCAATCCAGTTGGGTGACGCAGGGACTGAAAGTGTGCCAGATGGGCCTGCAGTTTGGCGGCAACGACGTGGGCTCAGTGATGTTGGAAGAAAACGTGGTGCGTGCGGCGGGCGTGACCAACTGCACTACGGAGGAAGAGCTGCGGCGCATCATTCGCGACGCCGGGTTCAAGCCGGCACAACGCGACACGCTGTATCGAACGTATTTCCTGAACTAGCTTTTTCGTCATAGAAGGGCGCCACCGTCCCATCCCGGCATGCCTCTCAGGTAGAATAGGGGTTTTGGACAGACAGGCTGTG
>Ga0206987_1074_pt1 | contig 21224 bp, 25 predicted proteins | sample Alteio_BWMinCont_11_FD_153281 | JGI IMG/M metagenome (GOLD analysis project Ga0206987, IMG submission 153281) | Enriched cells from forest soil in Barre Woods Harvard Forest LTER site, Petersham, Massachusetts, United States -... | ecosystem: Environmental > Terrestrial > Soil > Temperate forest >... | reverse complement strand
GAAGAAACTCGGAACTCTGCTTTGTGTGGTGGTGCTATCGCTGGTGGCAATGGCACAAAACAATATTTCGCTGCCGGCAGGTACATCACTGACGGTCAAGCTGGAAAACAACATCGCCACTTACTCCAGCAAAACCGGGGACCCGTTTTCCGCCCGGGTAACGGAGGCGGTCCTGCTCGACGGCAAAACCGTAGTTCCTATAGGCGCGACCGTGCAAGGGAAAGTCGCCCAAGTCAGTGAACCAAGGCGGATCTCAGGCCGGCCCACCATTGGGATATTCCCCGAGACGCTGGTCATGCCTGACGGCCAACGTTTTGTGCTCAGCGCCTCGCTGGCAGAGACCAACCTGCATAATGGCACCGAGGTCAACGATGAAGGTCAGTTCAAAGGCAAAGGATACGACGGCCAGGATCTGACCGAGATCGGCATGGCCACCGGCGGCGGCATGGTGATCGGCGGACTCGCAGGCGGCCCCAAAGGCGTCGTGATCGGCGGCGCCATCGGCGCCACGGCCACCGTGGTGCACTGGCTGGGCAAAAAGAAGTCCGCCAGCCTGCTGGCCGGAACCGAGTTGGTTATGGAATTGAGCCGTCCATTGGAAATGGCTCCGGTTGCGGCAGTAGGTCAGTAGGAGGCTTTTGCAGAGTCAGAAAGTTCGGGGCGGACAACAATGTCCGCCCGTTTTCATTGAACTTGACGGTGAGCCATAAATATGGCAATATCTAAACGCAGATGAGGACCACGGTAGATATCCCCGATCCGCTCTACCGTCAGCTCAAGAGCCGGGCCGCCCGTGAAGGTTGTTCCGTCAAGCAGCTGATTCTCCGCGGCGTCGAAGAGGAGCTCCAGGTGGCACGCAAAACCCGCCGCAAACGCATCTCCCTCCCTCTGATAGCCTCGAAGAAGCCGGGTACCCTCGAGATCGACAATGCCAAGATCTTCGAAATCATTCCTTTTCCCTGATGTGAACGTGTGGCTGGCGCTTACTTATGACCGCCATATCCACCACTCAGCAGCGAAGAACTGGCTTGAAGGCGTGGACACAGCGGCGCGGCTTTGCTTTTGCCGCTTCACGCAAATCAGTTTCCTCCGTCTGCTGAACATCGGCGCAGTGATGGGAGAAGACGGCGTCCTCAGTCAGGCTCGAGCATGGGATGCATACGACCGCTGGATCGAGGATGGCGATGCCATCCTGTTGGAAGAGCCCGCAGCCATTGAGCCCAGTTTTCGTGCCTTTTCGCAACAGACTCGTCCGGCTCCCAAAGACTGGGCGGATTCCTATCTAGCAGCGTTTGCTTCAGTTCTCAATTTGAGGTTGGTAAGTTTCGACCAGGGCTTCCGGCAGCGGGCGAAGGAATCGATTATTCTCAGGCCAGGCGTTTAACTGTTTCCCGCAGCCCGCAGACTCACATCCCTAGAGACATCAAATCCTGCTCCCGCAACAACTGCAACTCAATCCAGCCTTCGAGCGGCAGCGCATCAACCGGCAGCCGCCCTTGCCACAAACTGAAGCGCAGGCGAAACTTTGTAGCAGCCGGCGAGGACCAGTTAGACGCCACCGGCATTGCCAGCAACCATGACAGCGGCAGTTTGAACTCAAAGTTCCGCGCAAAGGCGACCGCAGCTTCTTCACTCGCTTGTCCCAAGCTGGCCAGCGGCCATTCTTCACCGGGCGCAGTCACCTTCCAGCTGTGCATGGTCCCGCCGGCGATCTTCACATCCAGACGCAGCACCCGCCGCGGACGCTCCTCCTCTGCCGTCCATGATTCCAGGTTGACCACCAGATCAAAGTCAGTCTCTGGGAGCTTGTCCGTGAAGTCCAGGCGTCCATAAATGTTGGTCTCGTCGATGCCCGCCTGCACTGAATCGACGAAAAACTGTTTGCCATGCATGGCTCCGGCACGGCGGTCCGCGGTGTAAACCGCCGCACCCATCCATTCGAAGTAACGCACCATGTCGCCCTCCACCCGCGGATGAATGTAATGAGTTTGGGGCGTGAAGGCTGCCCGCGCCGCCTGCATAGCGATGGGCTGGGCCAGATAGTCAGGCGGCGTCGCTCCCAATGCCTGATAAACGTTCGACAGATGCTTGCGATACAGCTCATCGAACTCGCAGTCATTGGCCGAGTGATGCTCTGGCCCGTACCACCAGTTCCAGTCGCTGCCTTCAGCAATCAGCAATTCTTCGTAGGCCAATCTGCGCTGCGCCTCGTTGACGCCGGAAACCGTCTGCGCATACAGATTGCGGGCGTGGTACAGGTAGTCCCATGACTTATTGTCCTCAGGCGCGCCAATCCAGACGTTGAAATTTGCATTGATCCAGGAACCAGGCACCAGCGTGTTCAGCGGGTGGAAACGCTGGTGGCGGGCGATCGCTTCCGAGATTGTCACCGCCTCCACGCCGGGCTCGCGCTGCAATGCATCGTAGAACCGCCGCAGGAATTCACGCCCCGAGTGGGGATAATATTCCCAGGCATTCTCGCCGTCCAGAATGATGGGGATAATCGCATCTCTTCCTTGGTCCAGAACAGGTTGCGCGGCCTGTTTAATGTTCTGCATGAGGTGTGCAGCCGCGTCCGACGGAGCCATTCCCGAATACACAAAACCGACCAGATCCGAAATAGTGTGATCGCGAAACACCAAGTGCATCTGCGTCTGCGCGTTCTCAAATCGATGGATGGTGTAAAGCTTCTCCGCGTTCTCCCGCGGATTGATTCCGAGAGTCCGGCCAAGCACACCTTCATCGGTCGCCATCCATTTCACGCCCAGGCTCTGGGCAATAGCGAGCACCTCTTCGGAAACGCTTCCCTCCGAGGGCCACACGCCGACCGGACGAATGCCAAACACTTTCTCATGCAAGTCCAGCCCACGAACGAGTTGCTCCCGCGCATCCTCGGGGCGACAAAAGCGGTTTTGTGGCAGCGTCAATCCGGGCGTGGAAACTCCGCCCATGTTGCTGTCACAAACCAGCGGCAAGATGGGATGGTAGAACGGCGAAGTAGACAGCTCAATTCTTCCCTGCTGCGCCGCAGTCGCGTGTGCAGGCAGCACCCGTCCCAGCAGTTCGCGCTCGCGGGCCATCACCAGACGCTGGTCGTCGAGTGAGTAGCTCCGTTCCTTTTTGATAAGCGCCGCGATATCTGGATCGTCCAGAAAAAACTCATCAAACCAGGCCATCTGCGAGAGTACTTGCAGATCCGTGAACTCCTGCGCCTGAAAGTATTTCTCTGCCCGTTCCGGTGTATCCCCCGCCGCGCGGAATTGCTCCCACAACTCGCGGTAGCGGGGATAGCGCCCGATCATATGCACCGGGTTGGCTTGAAATAGATATTGCAGCGCAAAGCGCCGCTCTTCCGGAGTAAGATCCCCCGCTGGCTTGGCGGCCACATCGAAAAAGGGATCATGTGCCGTTCCATCCACGTAGTCCTGGATTTGCGTCATCAGTGAAGGAACCAGATTGAACGTCTGATGGACGTTGGGGAATTCATCCAGCAGTTTGACCATGCCGTAGTAGTCCTTAAGGGCGTGCAGGCGGACCCAGGGCAGGCGGTACTCGCCGGTGACCAAGTCCTTGTAATACGGCTGATGCTGGTGCCACAGGACGATGACGCGGAGGACGGGCATGTATGGGGATATTTAACGCCAGTCTAGCACGCGGACATCGCCAAGCGGAGACCTTGAGGCTGCGTCCCAACAGTTGGTGCCCGCCCCTTGCAGTTTTTGCAAGGGGCGAGCGCATGGCCCCGATAGGCCCCTATTTCTCCGACCACACCGCCAATTCGTTCCCGCTCGGGTCAGCAAAATGAAATCGTCGGCCTCCCGGAAACGGAAACGCGTCTTTGGTGATGGTCCCTCCGGCCTTGCGAACTTTCTTTTCCGTGAACACCAGGTCGCTCGCATAGAGCACCACCAGGGGCCCTCCACGTACCACTTTGCCTTCTTTGCTGAAGCCGCCCGCGATGCGGCTATCTTCAAAGCTGGTGTAATCCGGGCCGTAGTCGGTGAACTTCCATCCAAAGGCGCGCTCGTAGAACGCCTTGGTCTTGGCCACGTCGGTGGCAGGAAACTCGATGTAGTCGATCCTTCCGTTATTGGCTTTGTTGTCCACAGTCTTTTGCTCCTGTTGCGCGAATGCGCTCGAAACCAGAATCACAGCGATCCAAAGTGTTCGCATAGGTTCCTATCCCGCGGCCCAGATTGAAACCCTCCGTGCTCACGTCAGTGTCATGCTACCGAGGCGCAATCCGGGTCTAGGTCGTATTCAAAACGAGCGCCATACCTCGATGGTATACTTCTGCCGCTGGTGCCGTGATGTCCCTTCGTTTCGGGTCTTTCGCTGCCATATTGCTGTACGCCATCCTCCTGCCCGCTCAGGACGTTCAACTTCGTCAGCGGGCCGTCACCATGCTCGAACGCGCCGACTCGATCAGTACTCCGCGGGAATTTGCCAGCTACGAGCAAATTATTGACTTCCAATCCTTTACTCCCACCGGTGATCACAATGGGCGCTTTACCAGCGTCGTACAGGGTCCACGCTCGTATCGTGACGAGTATCAATTCGGGGACTATGACCTTCTGGTCGTGGTGAACGGAAAGTTGATCGCTGACGTCGGCGATCGTGCGCGGGCGCCGCTGGAAGTGCGCCGCATGACTATCCTCAATCATCCCTACACCGGACAATTCGATGAGACCGACGTCATCCGCTCCATCCAGGACGGAGTGGTAGTCGGCCGCGCGGCAGATTGCATTGAGTTCGACACCGTCCGGGGGCAAAAGAGTGAAGCCAACGAAATCTGCATTGATAAGCAATTTGGCGTCCTGCTACGGGTCCATGCCAACGGCGAAACCGTCACCAATTCCGATTTCTTCCCCTATCGCAACACTTACCTTCCCGCGCACATCACCTACGAGCAGCCCAACCTGCGCATGGAACTGGAGCAAACCAAAAAAGAAACCACTGGGCCCTTCGATCCTGACTTTCTAACTCCTCCAGCCAATGCCCTTGTGTCGCATTTGTGCACTACTTTTCGTCGCCCGTTCGGACAATCAATGCCCCAACCGAAGGCCGGCAACGGAAATCAAGTTTTGAATGTAATTCTTCATGGGACCATCCGCACTGACGGCGGGATCCGCGACATTGCTATCGATCATTCCGACCGTGAAGATTTGAACCAGGAAGCCGTGAAGATATTCACCGCTTGGAAATTCACCCCATCGCTCTGTGACGGCGTCGCGATCGAAGTCCCGGCGGACGTCACCCTCCATTTCCAGGGTCGCTAAGGCCTAAGCCTCCGGGCAAGAAAAAAGGCCACGACGCTATCGCCGCTGCGGCCTCTCAAACCAACTCGAATCCTAGTTACAACTTCTCGTAAAACTCGCACGCCGAGCACGAAATAAAAACGCCGCCCGAAACTCCTCGTTCGCGGTCTTTCACCCGCTTCACGATGCGGGTGGGCTTGCCGCACTTGGGGCAATCCGTGCTCTTGGTTGTATCCATCACCTTCTTGCGATCTGCTGTCTTTGCGATCTTCATTTCTTCTCCATGGCCACGCCGCCGCCGGCCCCAACCGGGCCTCAAATTAGGAAAATTTCGGGAGTAACTCTAAAGGCTGGTCCGCGGCAGCCGAATAAGGTCCGTCCTCGATTTTACACGAAACCCGCGTGCCCGCCGGGGACGGCAACTGCCGATCTGTCCTGAGTCTCAGGTTGTGGTCTTCTTCGCGACCTTTGAGAACCCTTTGCGCCCTTTGCGGTAAGCTTTAGCCCGCCTACTTCGACACCGCCGCGAATAGATCCGAGTGCAGCAGCGACTGGAACTGCTTGTCGTCCGCTTTAAAGTGCATCTGCAGGCTGGAGCCGTCGGAATTCACCTCAACGTTTTGCAAGGCCACCTTCTCGATCGGTGAAGCCGTCATCTTGCGATAGATGACGCCCGCTTTGACCAGCGACGATAGCGTTCCCGCCGTCACCGAATCCGCCGTCACCACGTCGAGATCAAAAGTGACTCCGTTGGTGAAGTTCATTTGGTAACGCGAACCCTGTACCCGCTTCTTCACCATGTCGAAATCCGCCAGCTTCCCGGCATCGCCCAGCGCCGAAATCAGCATGTTCTGCGTTCCCTGCTGATCAAGCACGCTCCAGACCGTCCCCGATTCCACTGGGCCGATCATATCCGCCACCTGGTTGTTGGAGTCGAGGCCGGTGGCATATCCATCGCGCGTGTCCAGAGCACCCCGCAGCGCCGCGCCATCGCCGAACAACAACGTGTTGTCGTCCAGGAAAGTCATCTCCATCCCGTTCGACATGGGATAAATATCGCTGTCGTGGTACTTGATCGGCTTTATTTTGTTCAACCGCATTTTCTTGAGAACGACCTTGCTCGAGAACGACCCCTGCGCCACCCCCACCACCCGCACTTCGTTCTTCGAGCCTCGATAAGACGCGAAGGTCAACTGGTCAGCATCTTTTTCAGGGTTAATACCGACCGTCTTGAGCTGGTCTTCAAACTCCTTCAAGCTCGGCGGCAGCACCTGCGCCTTCAACGCCATGGCCGTATCGGAGTTCTTCAGCGTACGGTAATCCACGCTGATGATCTGCTGCACGGTCGCAGGAACCGCATTGCGCGCCGAACTCGGCATCGCCGCACCCCACGCCGCCGGAATAGAAAACAGGACAACCCACAAACCAACTCTTGCTGATTTCATAAGTTAAGACACCTTATTGAGATATACGCCTTTAGATGCAGAACGGCCCTGAACCGTAACCTTGCACCGCTGACCTTATTGTATGCCACCCAGAACGCCCGAAACCCAAACCAAAGGACATCGCCTGTACCGTCGGAGGTTCCGGGCATGGCCTCGATCCGCTGGATTTTCCTCCGTGCTCTCTGTGCCCTCTGTAGTTAATTCCGTATCCGTGCTGATCCGTGAAAATCCGTGGCCAAGACTCCCTTTGCGATCCCCGCGGTGAACGGTGTTGTCTTTGTCAGCGAAGATCTGCGTATATCTGCAGCTCAGACTTTCCCCACCCGCTTCCTAACTTCCGCCACAAACCCCGCATCCTTGATCGACTCCAGATTAATCTCCACATTCGCCAGCGCCCCTGTGATCGCCGCCTGTGCCAATGCCTTTGCCGTAGTCAAATCCGACTTCATATTGGGATTCGTGATCGGCCCCAGCTTCTCCGCGATCCCCGCCACTTCCCTCGCCTTCTCCGCAACTCCCAACGGCACGCTAGTCGCCTGCTTCAGCGCAGACTCAATCATCTTCTCCCCATCCGCCGACTCTTTAGCGGCCTTGTAAGCTTTCATCACCACGTTGAACGATTCGGCATCGGCGTCAATGGCAGCCTTCAATTCCTCGCGCAACTGCGCCAGCCGCGCAAGCGCCTCGCTCACCTCCCGCTCATATTGCAGATAAGCCTTCTTCCCCCGTGACATCGCAGCAACCATGCCGGCCAATCCAGCCGCCATAGCTCCGCTCGCCGCCGCCGCGCTCCCACCACCCGGAGTCGCCGTAGGCGCCGCCAATTGCTCCACAAACGGCTCAACCCCTGCCCGCAATCCGCCGACCGCCATCTTTCCACTCATCACCGCGGTCAGTCGGTTCTCCAGAATCAACGACGAATCAAAATTCTCCACCTGCAAAAACCACTCCGCAGCCGCTTCCAAAGCCTTCTTCGGAATCAATCCCACAATTTCGCTGCTGATGGGAGTGACGCCATAACGCGCCGCTTCCCTCTTCACCATTTCAAACACCCGATGCACCGGCGTCTGCTCGAAATCAGTAAGGTTCATCGAAACCTGCGCCAATCCTCGCACCAGGAATCCCGCGCCCTTGACAAACCTCATGCCGCCACTCGACGCCCGCACCGCCTTGGCAACTTTCTTCGCGATGTCCACATCCGGCGTGTTCAAAAACACGTTGTAGGCGATCAGAAATTTCCGCGCTCCCACCACCGTCGCCCCCGCCGTCGGATGCACCCGTGCCTCTCCAAAATCCGGTTTCCGCGCCGGGTTCGTCGCAATCTCCGCCCGTATCCCTTCAAACTGCCCTCGCCGAATGTTCTCCAGATTCGTGCGCTCGGGCGAGGTGGCCGCAGCTTCGTACAGGTAAACAGGAATCTTGTACCGCTTCCAAATCTCCGCCCCTACATGCCGCGCCATGGCCACGCAATCCTCAATCGTGACCCCTTCAATCGGAATAAACGGCACCACATCCGCCGCCCCCATCCGCGGATGCGCTCCCTGATGGGCGGTCAGATCAATCAACTCCGCCGCTTTCCCCACCCCGCGAATCGCCGCTTCCTGAATCGCCTCGCGCTCGCCAACCAACGTGATCACGCAACGGTTATGATCGGCATCCATCTCCCGGTCCAGCAGGTACACGCCATCCACCTTCATGGCATTAACAATGGCATCTACCTTGGCCTTGTCCCGGCCCTCAGAAAAGTTGGGAACACATTCGACGAGTGTTGACATAAGGGAGAAGAATAGCTGGGCAGGTCATTGCGCCGCAACTTGGCTGTCCTTGGCCGTTGCTTGGCCATGTAGATCGCGTTTGGGGTTTGGAACAATTAGTGGGATTATTGGACAGCAAACGGCCAAAACGATATGAGACCGAAAACACTGGAGAAGGCTGTACTACTCCTTCTAGTCGTGTATTGCCTCGACCTTGTCTGGAGGCTTGCGAATTGGGGCGACCTAGCTAATGGTGTCCCGTGGTGGGGGATCGCTTTAGGACTGACTGTCCGCGTCGCCTTTATGGCCGGTCTGGTGTTCCTACTGATACGGACGCGACGGGCGAACAAAGCGAATGGCAAGCCCTGAGTATTCAGGACAGGAACGATAGTTTCTGTGAACCTCCGTGCCCTCTGTGGTTAAGCCATCGCGATCTACCGGTGCCAGAACTTCCCAATCCCCAGCCGCACTTCCACCGTATTGAGCCCTGGATTCAGCGAGCCGAGCCCGGCATTCGAAATATGCAAGTACCGCGCCTCCACACTCCACGCATATTTCCCAAACACATGCACCCCAAACGCCGCCGCATCGGTGAAGTTCACATCGTTGGTGCCGGCAGGAACATCCTTGTTGGTGAACAATGTCCCGCCATTCAACTCAAGATAAGGCGCCACCGATCCCCGCGTGGCAAAGTCCCACTTCAATCCCAGCGGACTGAACCCGCCGCCATACGCGGTGTTCGCCTTCTGAAACACCACAAACACTGGCGTGGCATCCAGCACATACTCGAACCGTCCCTTCAGGAAGCCCGGCCCATGCGGCCGCGTCAGGATCCATCCATACCGCACGCCCACATTCCAGACGCCCGTATCCGCCGTACCTCCAGGGACCGAGTGGCCGCCGCCCGTCCACACCTGGAGTTCGTTCCCGCCTTCCTCCGGACGCGCCTGCGCCCACGCCAGCGATCCCAGCCATAAAACGACAATCAGAATATTTTTCATGAAGCTGGCAAGATAGCAGGAAGGCTTGGGATCTGCCAAGCACACATCCCCGGAACCTACAAACCCAACCCTCCATCCACCGCCATAATCTGTCCGGTAATGAAATGCGGCGCGGTAGCAAAAAACAGCACTGCCGCCGCTATCTCCTCACCCGTACCATTCCGCCGCATCGGCGTGACTTTCGCCTGGCGCCGCATGAATGCCGCTGCCGCCTTTTCCCCCAGATCGATCATTCCCGGCGCCACACAATTCACCGCAATCTCCGGTGCCAACGCCTTCGCCATCACCTTCGTCAGCATGTGCACTGCCGCCTTCGAGGAACAATAATGCGCATGCGTCGCCCACGGCCGCAATCCCCCGAGCGACCCCATATTGATGATCTTTCCCCGCCGCTTCCGCAGCAACTTCACCGCCTCCCGCGAAACCAGAAACGGCCCCCGCGTATTCGAGGCGAAAATCGCGTCCCATTGCTTCAAAGTCAGTTTCTCGAATTCCGCCGTCTCGTAATTCCCGGCGTTATTCACCAGAATATCGATCCCGCCCAGCTCCGCCGCCGTCTCTTTGATCGCGTTCTTCACGCTTTTTTCGTCCGTGACATCGCAACGCACCGCCACCGCCCGCACTCCGAAACTGCTGACATCAATTACCGTGCGCTGGGCTTCGAGTGCCGACTCACGAAAGGTGATGGCCACATCCGCCCCTGCTTCGGCCAATGCCAATGCCGACGCCCGTCCCAGACGCCGTGCCCCGCCGGTAATGAGTGCAACCTTCCCCGCTAGCGATCGCGCATCAGCCTTTGACATTCCGCGATTGTAACCCCTCGCCCGCAGTGAAGCCCAATCCTGGCCCCTCGTCGGCGAAGCGTCGTCCCGTCCGGACCCTGGCTACTTTTTTCAAGTCTGCGTGACAATTCTTTGACAACTCTTCCCGCATCTCATAGTAGCGTTGCTGGCCGGGCTCAGCCTTAAGGGGGCATAGTTCAAGTCAAGCGAGGAGGAACAGTTATGTACACCGACAGGATCTTTCAGCGCGTTTGGTTGTTGATTCTCTCTATCGTGCTCATTGCTTCCAGCCAGGCTGCCGCACAGGCCGGCCAACTCGATCCCACCTTCGGTCAGGGCGGCATCGCAACCACAGACTTCGGAAACCAAATCAATAGCGACTTTGCCACCGCGAACGCGGTCACCATTCAGCCTGATGGGAAGATTGTGGTTTGTGGCGGCGCTCCCGGTACCAACGGCTTTCCCAACGCCACCGTCGCTCGTTACAACACCGACGGCAGCCCGGACAAGGGGTTTGGCAACTCCGGCGTGAACACCATTCTGGGGCAGCTCGAGATCCTTACCGCAATCGCACTACAGACCGACGGCAAGATCGTAGCCACGGGCGGTGCTGGCGAGTTCGTCGACGTGATGCGGTTCAACGCAAATGGACAGCTTGATTCTTCGTTTGGGTCCAACGGGATCGCATCCTTCACTGCCTTGGGCACTTCGACCAGCGGCATCGTGGTGCAGCCCGACGACAAGATTCTAGTCGGTAACGGTAATCTGCTGATCCGTTTCTTGCCCAACGGCCAGCCTGACCTCGGCTTTGGCAGCGGAGGCGCGGCCAGAGTTGCTGGCTATAATCCCACCGCTCTGGCTCTCCTTCTCAACGGCAAGATCTTGGTCGCGTCTTCCCTTATCAGCAGCGGCTTCGAAAATCCCGGATTTGTTACCCGCTATGACTCGGATGGCAGCCTGGACCCGAGTTTCGGCATCAACGGCCAGTTGTCCGTCCCTGGCCCCGCCAGCGCGATGGTTCTTCTAAATGCTGGGCCCTTCGCTGGAGAATTCCTGGTCGCTGGGAATCTCACTACCAGCGTTACTGGCCCGGTCAACGGATTCGAAGTATCCGGCTACAGGGGCGTGGGCACCGTGGATGCCAGGTTCGGCACCAACGGCGGAGCTGTTACCCCTGTCCCCGATTTCCCCGCGATTGTAACCACGGGCCTCGGGCTTCAGTCGAGCGGCGATATTGTAATCTCGGGCACTGCCTCGGCAAGGCTCACCCCGAACGTGTTTGCCCTGGCTCGCTACACGCGGGCCGGCCGGCTTGATACTACATTTGGCACCGGCGGCATCGTCATCACCTCTTTGCCCAACACCAGCCAGGTCTTTGCTAACGGTCTCGCAATTCAGTCGGACGACAAGATCGTAGTGGTTGGGAATTTCACAACCTCAGAGCTTCACGGTCAGTTCGACACTGGCTTCAAGTTGGTTCGCTACCTGGGTCACTAACACCTGCGTGGCAGGAACTCCGGCAGTTCCTGCCCCTTTCATCCAGATCATCGCGTGCTTCCTTCGGCCGGTCTCTGTTACACTCGCCGCGTGTCCGAGCCCCGCCAGGTCGTGGTGTACACCCGCAAAGGCTGCCATCTTTGCCAGATCGTGAAAGAGAGCCTGACCAAGCTCCATCGCCGCGGCGGCTTCAACTGGCAGGAAATCGACGTGGACTCCGACGACCAACTACGCCGCCAGTTCACCGACGAAGTCCCCGTCGTCTTCATCGACGGCCGCAAAGCCTTCAAATACCACATGGACGAACACGAATTCCTCCGCAAACTAGCCAGCTGACCCTGAGAACTGACAACCGAGAACTGAGAACTGGTTTTCCTAATGCCTGGCCCTATCCGTGAGAATCCGTGGCTAATTTCTTGGGGTTGGTTTTGATCAGCGAGATCAGCGCAAATCTGCGGCCCAACTTTCCGCTACAATCTCCTCCGGATGCTCCGCACCCAGCTCTACGCCGACCCCAGCGCACGTTTTGTCCACGACCTTGTCTTCGAGAGCTGCCGCCGCTTCCCCACCAAGACCGCCATCGTCGACACTTCCTGCAACCGTCGCGTCTCCTACGCGGAATACGGAGAGACCGTCGAAGCACTGGCCCGCGGCTTCATCTCCGCCGGCCTCAAGCCCGGAGAAGTCGTCGCCATCTTTCTTTGTAACTGCTGGGAGTTCTGTGTCGCCTACCACGCTGCCACTCTAGCCGGAGCCATCCCCACGCTGCTCAATCCAACCTACCGCGAGCGCGAAGCCCGTTATCAACTGGAAAATTCCGGCGCCGCTTTCCTTATCACCGACGGCCCGAGCATAGGAGGAATCAATCTAGGCGGGCTGCCCAACCTTCGCCGCGTCTACACCACCCGCCATCCCGCCGCCGGAGCCGAACTGTTTGCCAAGCTCCTGCAGCCCAGCTCCGCCAACCTCCCTACCCCCGGCCAGCCTTCCGACCAAACCCTGGCCGCTCTTCCCTACTCCAGCGGCACCACCGGACTGCCCAAAGGCGTCATGCTCTCGCATCACAATCTGGTGGCCAACGTTTTTCAATTCATCGCACCCAACGCGACCGACTTGTGTCCGACTGACGTAGTCCTCTGTTTTCTCCCGCTCTACCACATCTATGGTCTCAACGTGATGTTGAATCCCGTGCTCACCCTGGGCGCAACTCTGGTTCTGGTTCCCCGCTTCCATGCTCAGCAGGTATACGCGTTACTCGCCCAGGAAAACATCACCATGGTTCCAACCGTTCCCCCGGCGCTCCTCGCCATGTGCCAGGCCGCCGAGGCCGGAGAATTCCCCAAAGACCATCGTGTACGCTGGGTCAAATCCGGCGCAGCGCCGCTCGCTCCCGAACTCGCCCGCCGTTTCACTTCCCTTACCGGCATTCTCGTTTGCCAGGGATACGGCATGACCGAAGCTTCCCCAGTCACTCACATCGGATATCTCGATCCCAAACTCTACCGCCCCGAATCCATCGGCCAGCCGCTGGTGCAAACCGAGTGCCGCGTCATGGATGAGTCAGGCAACGAGCTCCCCTTCGGCCAACCCGGCGAGTTGGTTATGCGCGGCCCACAATTCATGTTGGGATACTGGAAGGAGCCGCAGGCGACCGCCGCCGCTCTGCGTGACGGCTGGTTCTGGTCCGGCGACGTCGTCACCCGCGATGCCCACGACTTCTTTGTCGTAGTCGATCGTCGCAAAGAAATGATCAAGTACAAGGGTTTTCCCGTCGCTCCTGCGGAAGTCGAAAGCGTGCTGCTCGAGCATCCTGCCGTCCGCGATTGCGGGGTAGTCGCGTCCCCGGACGCCGCCGCCGGTGAGATTCCAGTCGCCTTCGTAGTCCTGCGCGACGGCTCCGTCGCCTCCGAAAAGTTGAAAGCAGAACTCTGCGGATTCGTCGCCGATCGCCTCACCCGCTACAAGCAGCCGCGCGCCGTGCGATTCGTTGAAACCATCCCCAAAACCGCCTCAGGCAAAATTCTCCGCCGCGAACTGAAGCAACTGATCTAACCTTGTCATTCCGAGGAGCGAAGCGACGAGGAATCTGCTGCGTCCGGGTTTGAGGCTATTTGATCAGCGAAAATCTGCGAGATCAGCGGCTGGTTTGTGGGGTTGTTACTCGATCAGCGAAATCAGCGGGCATCTACCGCCGCTCTAGGTTTGTGAAGCTGCCGCTGCCCGGGCCGGAACCGAAGCCTGCAGATCGTCAATCATCGATTCCAGCCGTTTCCAGTCTTCCACCGTGGCGCCGTTCGTGAAGCGTATCCCCAAACCGCTGGCATCACGGCGTTTCACCACGCCCCACACATCGGCACTCATATTGGCAGTCTGCAGCACCACCCGCACCCGGGTGTCTTCCTTAATCTCCCGTGGAGTTTCCAGATAGCATCCGCTCAAGCTGATGTTCTTCAGTTGCGCCAGAATGGCCGCCCCTGAAGCCTCACGCAGCATCACCGTGATGGCGAAATCGAATCGCGGATGCACAACCTTGGGTTGGGTACTCATGGCCTATCTAACACCCTACCCAGCCCTTGCCTACCGATCAAATTACCTTAGTGTGGCCTTGAGCTCTGCCACGTTGAGGCCGGCATTTCCCCTCCCGATTTGCTAGGCTAGCCCGCCAATGTGACAATACCTCTATGTCAAAATCCTTCACTCTTACAGTCTTCGCATTGGCGGCAACCCTATTGCTGCCGGTGTTTGCCTTTGCGCAGCAAACCGCGGCGCCAGCCCCATCAACCCCTCCCGCGAAAACCCAGCAAACTCCCGCGGCCCCGAGCCAGGACACTTCTGGCCTCACCACCCGAAAAGAGAAATTCAGCTATGCCCTGGGCATGAACCTGGGCATGAACCTGCAAAAGCAGTCCGTATCCGTGGACGCGGACCTGCTGGCGCGCGGTGTAAAAGACAGCATGGCAGGCGGCAAGACCCTCCTCACCCAGGACGAAGCCCGCGCCGTGATGACGGAAGTGCAGAACGAGTTCCGCAAGCAACAGCAAGAAAAAGCCCAGCAACTCGCAGAAGCCAACAAAAAAGAAGGCGAAGCATTTCTCGCTGCCAACAAAGCCAAAGACGGAGTCGTGACCCTGCCCAGCGGTCTGCAATACAAGATCCTCCAGCCAGGCACCGGACCGAAACCGGCCGCCACCGACAGCGTCACCGTCAACTACCGCGGCACGTTGATCAACGGCACCGAGTTTGACAGTTCCTACAAACGCGGCCAACCCGCAACTTTCCCCGTCACCGGAGTCATCAAAGGCTGGACCGAGGCATTGCAGCTCATGCCGGTAGGATCCAAATGGCAGCTCTTTGTTCCATCCGACCTCGCCTACGGAGAGCGCAATGCGAGCGCTGACATTACCCCCAATTCAACGCTGATTTTTGAGGTCGAACTGATATCCGTCAAAGCGCCAGAGAAGGCCCCGGACAAAGCACCCGAGAAGCCCGAAGAGAAGAAATAGCCGCAGTTTACCGAACCGAGGGTCCCCATCCTGACGTCGCCCTTTTAGACGTTGGGGTGGGGATTCTACTCACTCCCCCGTTAAGAACTTATACTGCGCCGCGTTCAGCGGCACCACACTCAGCCGTCCCTGCCGCACCAGCGGAGAATCCGCGAACAGCTTGTTAGCTTTCACTTCGGCGAGCGTCACCGCCTCCGCCAGCGCCTTGCCCGCCTTAATCTTCACCCGCGGATTCTTCGCGTCCGCCACATCTACCGAAACCACTGTCGCCGTCCCCACCGCACTCTTCTCATCTCCGGTGTGATAGATCACCAACCGCTCACCTGCTTTCATTCCGCGCAGGTTCTTCAACGCCACCGGATTCGACACTCCATCCCAGACGGTAGCCTGATCGCGTTGCAGATCAGCGAAAGCATATTCCGAAGGCTCGGTTTTCAGTAGATAGTCCATGAGATCTCCGCTGCTGTGTCTGGATCTGCCTCTTGGTTTATCCGTAAGAATCCGTGCAAATCCGTGGCCGCATTCACTTTTTTTCTTCCGGCTTCTTCTCTTCCCCATTCGGCCCATAACCCGAAAACTGGCTCTCCGGCCGTTTTATCCGGATCGTAATCTCCATCCGTGCCTGATTAACCTCATAATCGGCGCCGTAAGTCTGGAACCCCGTCATCAGCACTTGCACCCGCAGCGTGCCGTAAGGGATGGTCTCGTACTCGGCCTTTCCATCGCCATCAGTCTTCAGTTCAATTCCGCCGCGCTCTTGTTTGCCTTTGTCGGTCACCAGATGCAGCACCACGCTGGCATTGCGCACCGGCTTGTCGTTGTAGTCTTTGATCACTGCGAAGCTCACATCCGCGGTCGGCCCAACGTCATCGTGCTTCCCCGCAAAAACCGGAATGCTCCCGAGCAACAGCAAGAATAAAAGTCCGAGCGTCTTCATAGCGCCCCAATTCTAACAAAGTGTGGCTGTACTGCCCTCAACTCTAGGCGCCGGGTGCCCCACGTCTCGCCGCCTTTGCGAGACGTGGGAGCTTACTCGGTTGCACCATACAGACATCCTACTGGGTCCGCCGTTCTCGTCTTGCCTCGACCGCCAGCGCCGCAATGCACCAGATCAGCAACACCGGCGCCACCATCCAGGCTAAGGCCAGGCTCCGGCTGTTGAAGTCGATCCCCAGCGTCTCTCCCTTAACTGCTGCCAACAGAAACACACCACCCATTGGAACAACCCAAACCGCCAACAACGGAGCCACCACTGAAAGCAACCATCTCCCTGTACGCGGCAGCCACGGCTGGACCAGCCCTCCCACAATCAGAAAAAGCCCTGCAACCGCCGCCCACTTAAAACTCAAGAGAGCGATTCCCACAGCCCACCCTGTCACCACAGCCAGCCAACGGATTCTGCGCGGAAGGATTCGACTCTTGGACGCCACGGCAACCTCGTCCCCAGCAGCTTACCAGTCCCGGCCGGGTAGCTGGGTGTTGCGTGCGCTACTGCACTCGTGGGTTAGTGAGCGAAACCGATCTTAGTCTGCCAACCACCACCCAGGAAAAGCCCCGGTGCTGCGCTTGAGAACGGGCTGGGCCGCCGACGCCTGCGCATCTCTCGACATCCCACGATACCGTCGAGCCACATCGCCCAACGGTTCTTCGTGCACTGCCGGCAATTGCACGTCGGCGAGCGGCATCTCGCCCGCTGCCGTAACCACGCTGTCTGAAACCAAAGCGCGCTCGCTCTGCAGCGACTGTTGGCTCGCAGCTTGCGCGTGATCGGCGGGCTGGTAGGTTGAAGATAAAGTGGCGGACGTCTGGGCTGCGGCGAAGGGCGCGACCAGCACGGCCAGCAAGAGCAAAAGCGGCTTGTTCATGATATCTCCGTTCACAGGAAGAAATGGGAGGGGAAGGGTGTCTTACAAATTCAACTTCTCACCTCTCGAAATCGTTGTCAACGACACAGTATGTCATTCTAAGTCGCATGGAGTCGAAAGTTCACCAGTCCTCAGACTCATTCGGGGTGCCCCGCTTCTTGCGCGCCCTTTGCGCAAGAGGCGGGCGCCGTCGGCGGACTAACGTACTTGGGGCCGACACTCTTGTCCGCCAATTTGTGCACCACCACCAACCACGCAGGGATAACCGCTGGGTGCCCTACACATCGCGCACTCTGCGATGTGTGGGTTTCAACACGACCGCAATGCGTGGAGATCACACTCACACCACGTGGCGCTCGGTACTCAAGCCATTTCAGAAATCTTATTCCAATCCCCGAGTGAAGTGGCGCACGCAGCACCCACGCATTCGCAAAGAACGCGAATGTGTGGGGCACTCGGCCTGCCTCCGTTTCACCCGGCAGTTTATTTTAGCTCCGCGGTTCTCAACTTCCAGTTTGCTCGGCTTGCGGGCGGGACGATACCGTTCATCCGCAGGTACTCGACCATCTGACCGTAGTGATCCTTCGGATGGAAGGCGCCGACCATGGCGATTGCGAGACGCGTTGAGAGGAATGGGGATACGGGCTTGGGCAGCGGCGTGACCTCGTTTTCGGAGGTGACCCCGGAAATGGCCCGATGGCCGAGCGCGAAGGAATCTTTAAGATACTGGACAATTTCGGCTTTAGTTTTCAGCGCCGCGGGGCCGTTGGTATTTTCTTCGATGGAGTTAGCGTCGATCGTCTCGCCCATGAGCGGGCCAAAATAAAGGTGATTGGCAAAGCCGATGTGTTTCACCTGTTCAGCGAAAGTGCGTACGCCTTTAAACTCGCCATGGGTAGGCGCGAAGGAATACTTGTCTTCGGGCATAGCTTCAGCAGCAGAAACGACTTCCTGCTCGACAACACCATAAAGCATGTTGAGGACAGAAGTGACGGTGGGCGGTTGTTGCTGGGCCGTTGAGACGACCATCAGACGCTCCTTGGTTTTATGAAGTAAACGCCAAAATCTTATGCTTCTGTGGCCAGAGAAGTCATCCGCAAGTTTTTACTGGGCGCTCGCTGCTGGGCGCCCCACACATCGCGCACTTTGCGATGTGTGGGTTTCGACACGACCGGAATGCGTGGAGATCACACTCACACCACGCGACGCTACATACTCAAGCCATTTACTTCAGAAATCTTATTCCAATCCCCGAGTGAAGTGGCGCACGCACCACCCACACAATTCGCAAAGAACGCGAATGTGTGGGGCACCCGGCGTCGGCGAGTGGTTCGGCGGTCGGGGGAAATTGCGCTGATCTGAGCCCTGCTTGGCGTCTCCTACCGTATGCCCTGAATGTCTGGAATGAACTTCTGAGGCTCAACGTCACAGTAGTCTGGATACTTGGCCAAAACCTTCCTTGTGAGCGCGGCGTCATCCAAGTCATCGTAAGACCCGGGGTACGACGTGCGAACTCTGGCGGCACATGCTTTAGGACTCAACCTATTGGTGATTGCTCCAGCCTGTTTCGCCAGAGCGTCATAATCGACGCCAGAAGTGGCGCGCTCCTTTATGCCGTGCTCTCGTCTGTACTGGCTGACTTGCTCACGTAAGGATTTCTGCTGCGGACTGTCCTCACCGGCACATTCCTCTTCAGCAGCAGCGATCGCCACGCTTGCTTGCTCGGCGGTCGGATTATCAGGGAGCCAATAGGGCGGACAAACATCCCAAACAATTTTATTTTGTTCCTTCGCTGCCTCATCGAAAACGTCCGGCTTAGATGTTTTATCGGCGGGCTTTCCGTATTTGGAAAAATCTATAGCTGGCGGCGGGCTAACGCACTGCGCTCTTGCGACCTTAGCGATAGCGCACTCGTGAATTGTCCGTGCTCGACGTTCGGCCACCTTATCCGACCCGTAGCCGTAGAGTAGGATTCCGGCGGCCCCAATACACGCTAACACCAGAGCTGACAGCAGCATGCGAAAAGCCCACTTCCGACCTCCGCCCAGCCAGGCGACAAATCCCAGCACTGCCAAGGCGACAAGACCGATCTCAGTCCCGTCCATGAGTTTAAATTATAGAACGAAAAGACAGAAGGGCTATCGTAGACTTGAGAGCACGAACACGAAAAATGAACTTATTAAAAGATGGCACGTACAGTTTTGAACAAATCTTCGATTGGTTTCCCAGTCGGTGCTCTCTTTTGAAAAGGCGAAACCAGCAGAGATTGTTCTAAGATGTATGCATGGTAATCAAAGAAGAACTTGAGCAGGTGAACATAATCCAACTCGCTGTTAGGTGTCAGAAAGTGGCCGACGATTCCACCCTGGATGAGGCCACAGCCGAGAAGGCCTGGCAGCTCAAACGCGAGTGGGTTGTACTCGTTGGCCGTGACACTCCGCCGCCAGATTTCAAAATGCATCAGCAGATTCAGGAAGAATTGGCAGAGCTAAAGAAGCGAATGGCAGACTTTCTGTCCACTGTGTAAAGCTGCCTAGCGTTTCCCAGCGGCGTCCTCGTCCAAAAACTGAGGTCTGTTACAGGTAATTGGGGAACGTCCCGCCTGTCCCCAAATGTCCAACCGTTCGCGGACTATGGGCCGCCCGTCTCATCCCTTTTCCGAGTCCAATCAAGAAAAGTAATGAGGTTTGTCATATTGTGCTGTTGGCCACGAGCAGAGAGCCAGTCAAGGTAGTCCTTCTCTGTAAAACCAACCTTCCTTCCCAATCGGCCAGAATCAATGTGACGCTTCAGATCCCGAAACCAGTCATAGCTGTAGCCGTATGTCTCGAATCGCTGAGTCCCGCGTAAAACCTCCCAGGATTCTCGTCTACGCTTTATTTCTCCAACAGTGTGGTCGAGTGCCTTCCACGCCTCAAACGCCAAAAGATCAGCCATCTGCACACGTGGGGACTCCTTCCAAGGCATGAAGGATATCTCGGGGTGAAGCCATTTTAGTAGTTGCGGATCGCCATCTCGCATGGTCTCGTACAAGAGAGTGGCGTTGTACTCATTGCCTGTACTTATGTCAAAGGTTAGTGCAGCCACTTCTCCTAGATTTTCTGCACAGTCCGCCGTTCTGGTGAGGCATTCGAGAAATGCCCTGTAGTACGTAAGTTCTAGTGATTCCTTCGCGAAAGTGCTTGCTTGCGCTTGCAAATCAACCGCTATCCCCACGCCGCCGACTTTGCTTTCCGCAAGGATCGTTGTCAAATCGCGGTACATGGCCTTGTTGTTAGCATGCGGTCTACCTGCGTAGTCACCGTGATCGCTTTCACAATCGGTCGCATGAAACGGTATGCCGCCACATCTAGCTACCCACTTCTCCTCAACATCCCTCCACCAGTCCTCGAAACCAGCAACTACCGCCACTGAAATTGCGCGCTCCCGTTTCTCGTCCGCACCATCATCTCCGTAAACAAACATCACAAACCTGTCCTCTTGTCGGGTTATCGGGGCCAACTCGCCCAAAGACAACACGTGAAATTTGTGGTTCTATACGACACGTGCATATTACCGAAAGATTGGTCTCCCACTGCTAGGACACTCGATCCTCGTAAGAATTACTTCCCCGCCCAAATCACCTTCCCCGCTCGCACCGTCCAAGCCACCTTCGCAAAATTCCTAACATCCGCCGCCGGATCGCCATCCAGCACCACCAAATCCGCGTCCATATCTTTTTTCCACGCGGCCCTTGGTTGAAGCTTTAAAGAACGCCGCAGGGTTAGTCGTCAGCGACGCCAGAATCTCACTCCAAGTCAGCGCCCGTCCCATGTAGTCGTATTCTTCACTGGTGTCGTACTTAGTGATGAATCCCACGTCGGTGCCAAACAGAATCGTTCCTCCCTGCGACGCATACGCTTTCACCTGGTCAACTCCCGCCTGCACCAACTGCTTCTGCGCCTCGACATTCGACGTCACCGTGGTCCAAAGCATCAGCGTCGGGATCAGCGCCGTATGCTGCCGTTTCATCTGCGCCAGCTCATCCGCCGTGAAACTCCTCTCACTCGGAATGGTGTGCGCCAGAATATCCACGCCGCCGGCCAGAGCATTGTCCACGCCCGCATGGTTCTGCGGATG
>Ga0206987_1073_pt1 | contig 21363 bp, 19 predicted proteins | sample Alteio_BWMinCont_11_FD_153281 | JGI IMG/M metagenome (GOLD analysis project Ga0206987, IMG submission 153281) | Enriched cells from forest soil in Barre Woods Harvard Forest LTER site, Petersham, Massachusetts, United States -... | ecosystem: Environmental > Terrestrial > Soil > Temperate forest >... | reverse complement strand
TTTTCATATGTCTTTTTTGAGATGAAGCTTTAGACCACAAACAGATTCAAAGTGCCTAAAGTCTTTATCGCGAGTTAAAAGTGGTGTATTATTATCGATACAAGTTTGGGCTATCAGCGCGTCTGCCACTCTTGCTTTATTTCCCCGCTTCAATACTTTTGACCGAGATTTTCCGGCCCTCTCCCAATAGCCATCTAATACCGACAGCATTGGGATTTGAAGGACAAGGCCAACAAAACTTGAGCTAAGCTTCGCGTCACTAAGTATTTCAGTTAATACAACAGGAGGTAGAACAAGCTGTTTCATCTCTAGTGCGCGCTCGACTTCATTGACGTCGTCTCCATGCCCACCTTGAAAGTAGGCAACGAGAGAACTTGTATCGACAGCGATCATTCGCGGTCTTCTCGCAACTTATCTATGGAGACGGAAAACTTTACTTTACCCCGTAAAGATCTCAACTGTTCATAAGCCCGGCTGGCGGCTACGAGCTGCAAACCCAGGCGGACTGTTTCAGTGATTCCTTGTCCCGTAGATTTCTGAGCTTTGTCTAACAAATCCTCTTGAATATGAACGGTTATCTTCTTTGCTGATTTCATAACTTAACAATACCATAATATATACCATAAGTCATTATGGCATTAGGAGCTCAAAAAGTTTACAGCCCTAAGAAGGGTTAAGTTGTTGATCCTTTGAATCTTTTAATTATGTCCAAATCAAAATGTATGCAGAAAACCCTGCATGCGGCACGAGAGTATCGACATCACTTGGTCAAAATATCGAGATAAATCCGAAGTTGCGTTTACTGAGACAGTCGCTAAGCTTAAAGTTTCTTAAGCAAAACCAAGGCAAAAAACAAATCTCTGCGGAACGCGAGCGCATCTGAATAAATTTTGAAGATCACCGGCAGGGGTGCAATTGATTTGAGTTTGTTTTTGGCATCCCATTCCAGCCATTGAAGGTATCGGTCAACAGCCGTCATTTTTTTAGTTTTATTTTTGGGCCTGAGGATGTATCCGACGTGAGTTAGAACCCTTTCAGTTTCTTCGTATTTTGGTTCAGGGTAACGTTTTTTCATGTAAAATATGAGTGCCATAGCTCTGACATAGGCGAGCTCTACAACCTGTTCGGGAGTTCTCCAACCGAGGCGCTTGGTGTATCGCTCTGCGTTCCAATACTCGTTGTAAAGCAGTGTTGAGGTCTGAAGCTCTTGAAGAGAATTGAAACTTTTCTGACTATAAAACTCTTTATCGTCCCATTTGTGAGAGTTCTCAACTTTGCCATTAATTTCTTTTTGCCCTACTGGGATGAGTTTGTGTTCAATTCCGCGCTCTTTGCACCATTCATCAAAGAGGTGGAACTCTGTTGGTCTCAGGCCGCGTTGAGAGCTAAATTTGTCGGTAAATTCTGAGGCATTGTCTGTTTGGATTTGAATAATTTGGAATGGGCAGCTTTGCTCAAGTTCATTCAAAAAACTCAAGACTGTCGTGAGTGTCCTGTCTTCGTAATTGCGAATGAACCGCCAACTTGAGTGATGGTCAATGGCTGAGAGTTGGTAATATTGCTTATCATTAATTTTATAGGGCACATACTTGATATCCGCCTGCAGATACCCTGGCCAGGGCCGTCTATAGCGCCTCATATGCTTCTTGGTTCGACGTTCTCGGTACTCTTTAGCGATTAACCCCGCACGCTTTAATATCCCGTACACAGTGCTTGGGGGACACTTCATGTTGTAATCTTTCTTGAGATAAAAACTGATCGACTCGGGGCCTCTAAAGGGAGATTCTCTTTTTAATTTCTTAACTCGCTTTTCAATGCGTCTCGCCGTCTTATTCCAAAACTTCTTCGGGCTTCTTGACAGGCTCTTCAAAGCTTCAAGAGTCTTTGCCGCTAATAGCTTCTTTCCCCATTTATTAAAAAAATCTGTCGAAACCCCTCGTGATTCGCAGACCTTCTTCACACTCTTGGGGGATTCACACACTGCTTTGATCAGGTAATACCGACGCTTTATCTCAGGATCTGATATCTTATTTGCTTCTTCTTTGAGTGTTGGCAAGATCTCTTTAAGCTGATATTTCAGAGCTGACATCTCTTTCCCCTTAATTTGAAATTATCCCAATAAAATCAAACTCTAGGACGGACTGAGATGTCACTTACTTTTCTAACCTAGAAACAAAACTCTAACCTTCTTCATTACTTCCACAAAAACTGCCGCCGATCTTCCCAAGTTCCACAGGAACGCGAGCGCATCGAGTCGAATCGCAAAATTCGTCACTGTAAAACCTATAGACATATTGTTCTTGCTGAAAGGGCATCAAATGGTCGAGGATGCTGGCCTTTTATTTGCTTTATTCTTGAACTAACTGCTGATAACTGACTTCGTACGACGTAGTCTTTGGCACGGAACAACGAGTGGATAAGTTTTTGGCCGTCCCCGAAAGCGGGTGGAGTCAAATTGGCATTTTGTACAGCCGTCAACAACTCTTCATAATTGGGATCGCCGCCGATCTCAGCCATTTTTTGAACCTACCAGACTTCGCTAAACAATTTCTTCGATTTTTGACGTTGCTCTGACCAGCCTGCAAATTTTGTAAGTCCTGAATTGCGCAGACTTTGAAGGTATGTTGCTATAGAGGGTCGCGTTTTCGGTAAATTTTCAATATGATCGTGGACAGATCGAACCACTGACTGCGGAGATTCGCTCACCAATTTTATCATTAGATCATCGGGTTTCAGCGCGATGAGGCTGGTTTTTGAGAGGTCTTCGCCTAGAAGAACACCGTCGTCGCTGATAAGGTAGTCGGCATTACAGCTTGCTGCTGCAGCCACCACGTGTTCGTCGTTTTTATCTTTGAGTCCCAAAAATGTTGGCTGCGACAAATCCGCTACAAGGCACTCAGGATAACCAGCAATAACTTTCTCTGTTATTACTGATCTAAATCTTGCTGACTCGATATCGTTGTGACTTCTAGAGAAAACTGTAAAAGCTTCTTCCCAGACTCCCATTGACCAAAAAATCTCTACAGTTCCGCTTTTGTGGAGCCAAATAAACAGGCTTCGCACCGTGTTGGGGTAAAGAATGTTGGCATCTAGAAAGACTTTTGTCATTTATCGAATGCAAGACCTTCTTTATCCAATTCTCGCATTAGGCGAGCCGTCTTGTCTCGATTAGCAATATAGTCGATTAAGGATTCTTTCTTTACACGCCAATGCTTGCCCACCATGTGCCCGATCAGTGAACCGTGTTTGAGCATCTCAATAATTAAAGGTCGGGATACGCCGGAAATCTTGGCTGCCTCATTTGGAGTGAGGTAGGCATCAACAACTACAGGTTTTTTGGTAAGTATTGTTTCAAGCAAATTGGCGAGACTTCGAGCCTCTTTTTTTGTGAGGGCAATGACCTTCACTGCCGTCTTTTTTGACGTGTTTATTAAATGGGCCTGCAGACGACGGAGTTCTTTCTCTTCTATATCCTTCAATAATGGTCTCGTCATAACCATCCTCCTCAAGTCAGTATATTCAATATATGAAATAATTAAAACAATTAAAATATCGGTAAAATATAAAATAACTGAAATAATGATATAAATCTTTGTTTTTATTCGTGAAAAACATTATAACACAAACTCCTGGCGGAGGAATAGGATGCCTCTCTGGCGCTGGCCGCATTCACTATGGGGAACAAGGAAAAAAATGTGCGGATTTATTAGAGCAAAAATATAACAAGACCAAGGGAACTGTCACTCTGATGGTCTGGAGTTTTAAATGAAGGTCGAAATCAAAAAATTTGGAGACATATTAACATCCAGGCCGGCCGGTCGCGAGGCAGGTTTAGCAATAAGAGCTTACCTTAAGCCTCAATCCAAAGAAAAGCTAGAGTTAGACTTTTCTGGCGTTCTAGCCGTGGGTCCGTCTTGGCTAGATGAGGTACTAACAATTTTAAAAAATGAATATGGTGAAGATCACGTGATATGTTTGCCAAGCAAGAATCAATCTTTAGCCGAGTCCATAAAAATTATAGATTCTTACAAATCAGAGCACTTGAGTAAGAAGGAAAGCATCATACATCGGTGGCGTTTATGTCCCGAAGGCCAATATTGGCGCTCTAAACATATTCAGCCTACCTACACAAAGGGGGACGGGACGGTAGTTCATAGGCATCCCGTTAGCGCAGGATGTTGTGACAACCCATCAAAGAAGGATCAAATTTATTCAGAGGAACTTGAGAGAATCGCAAAAAAATATTTTGAAAGCTTGGATGGACCGCCGGTAAATTATGACTTGGACTTTCCGAATGGAAATTTATTTGATACTTTTATTCGTGGGTGGACAAGATTTTGGAATGAAGTTATGAGGCCCGTCACTCCGTTAGATCCAAATTTTGTGAAGGCCCTGATAGCAACAGAGTCTGGTTTTCGAGCGAATATAAATACAAAAGACTCCGCTAAAAATGGTTATGCTAGAGGGTTGATGCAGGTATTAGACTCCTCATTAAAAATTCTTGGAGATAAACGTGGAGAATTGGAAGATCACTTTGTTCATGTGAATCAAAAAGACATACATGAGCCAAATTTGAATATCGCCGCTGGTATAAGATGGCTATTTGAAAAAAAGAGACTTGCATCTTCTAAGCTAAATCGTGAAGCCTCGTGGGAGGAGGCAGTAGCTAATTACAAGGGCATATTGAGACGGTTAATTAATGATCCCGATCATCCGCCTAAGTCTATTAGAGATCTCAGAGATTACTATAAGAGACTCATTGCAAAATGAGAATCGGAATATTATTCGTCATTCTCGTTATTACGTGTTTTGAGTCAGTAGCAAGCTTTGCTTTAGATACTGCAATTAAAAAAAAATTTCCTTATGCTCTACTTACGCCTGACTACGGAATCCTCAGCGAGGCCGATTTAAAAAAGAACGAGGAGAATGCTCTTCCGGTTCCTTTTTCGGAAAGTTCCCGAGCATATCTTTACTGGCAGTGTTTTCCAACTTCGCAATTTAAATTTCGTTGTGATGAAACGGGTGATTTTGACCACGATCTTTCGCTGGCGCGGACTATAATACGAATAGATCATGGCGATAAGTACGACGAATATGAAACGCGCCGTGCTTTCTCGATAAGGCTGTGCAAGAACCGTGTTGAGAAATGGAAGAAAATGTCCCATGGTGAAGCCTATGCCTGTATTGCCGGAAAGTACGTCGAGCGCGAGGTTGGCACACAGAGTAAGGCTGCATCAGGAAATGGATGGATTTATGACCGATTTAAGACAAGAAAAGGTTGCGATTCTTACTTTGAAGATGACTGCAAATAATGAAAAAAACTTAATTAAAATTCCTTACCCTCGAGCATATAAACCTTGCCTCTGAAGTCGGCAAGGTGACTAGTGGAACGTATGTCACCAAGTACTCTGGCCACTTGCACCGGCCTGGTAGGCCGCTTTGGAAGAATAGACCGTTCCCTCAACGACGTAGCCTGAAGAGTTTGAGGAGGATTGTGACGATTGAGACAATTCCCCGGAGGAATGAGACAGTTCTGCAGGCGATTGAATTGATTCACCAGTAGCCTTACTGGCTTGTTGGGAGGTTTGGGTGGCTTTGGTGGCTTCGATGGTTTGAGCCCCATGAATTTCAGAGTTAAGTGTTTCCGCCACGGCCTGAGGAACTTGGGTCAAATTAAAATGTCCGACTTGCACGCCTGGGAGCGCTCCTTCGGTGTTGTCTACGAGATAAGACACATTGGGATTCGCCGGATCAGAGAGCGTGCTTAATTGGACGTGGGCAAAATGGGATCCGGTGGCGGCGTCTCCCACATCCACGCCGTGTATTTGTGGATTGGTTTGTGCTGTGAAGAGAGGGGACATGGCGGGAATTTTCAGAAAATTAGATTTTGGGGTGTTGACCAGAGCCTGTTCCAACTGAGATTGGTTCACTCCATCAAATTCCGTGATTTGAACACCTTCGAAGGGGGAAACATAGGATGGGGTGCCTACGTGCATAGTGAAAGCAGACGAATTCGACATCGAAAGACCAGGACTTTTGGCTATAGTCATCGAAGGCGGGTGTGGTGGGGGCGGGGGACGTAGCGCTGGAGGTGCTGCGGGTATACCGCAAATTCCATTCCTCAAAAAGTATTCTCTCTGCTGTTGGTTGAATCCCAGCTCTCTAAGTCTGCGTGTTTTAAGTGCCAAAACCGTCTGAGCGGAGATTGGTTTTTTCTGGCCATCGATCGTGTAATCGAGGCGATGCACATCGAAAACTCCGTTCAAACGCTCTTGATCCCAAGGGCCGAGGAAATTCAGATCTTGTGGTGAAAGACTCCAGAGTTTAGCAAACGTGACAAGATTCTCTCGAAATTCAAAGCGACTCAGACCCGGTGTTTTCTGAATCTCAAAGTAAAATTTCACGAACTCAGAAGAATGGACTGTCCCGGGACGTAGCGACTCGGGCCCAGTGAACTGCAAGTCACTTACACATGAAGCATTGGCATCGAATTGCCAAAGGCAAATACTGGAGAAACAAAGAAGAGCTTGGATGATCAAAATTTTTTTCCTGGGAAACATAACTTGCTCCTTCGCCAAATTAAATAAGTCCTGTTTTGGATCACTTAAAACTAATCTTTCTCCCGTGTGATGTCCGCTGTAAGCTCTTCACACCTTGGACGACCCGTTGTCTGTATTTTGGAAACTATGAGAGTTCCTCTGTTTCTGGATCCTTCCGAAAGTCGACGGTCGTCTTCCCGTTCTTCTTCGAGAATAATAGTATACGCCCGAGCGGGTTCTATGTGAGTCCGCGAAAGGGCCTCGCGAGCAGGATTGCGAATCAATTCACCAATTTGATTGTAGAAGGGAATAACGCTTCCAAAATTTATGTTTTCCAAAAACGGGTAGTACCTCGGGTGTCGAAGCTCGTCGTAAACCCACCAATGTTTTTCCATTTTCAGTGAAATCTCCGTCTTGTATTGGCGTGAAAGCTCTTGAGAGATGACATCCAAAAGGTCCCGAACGTACTCCGGGAGAGCGCTTTCGAGAATTTCACTTCTGATAAAATTCGTACCAAACACACGGTCGCGGAGCGACTGCATAAACGATCGATTCAAAGCGATGTGGTCAATGTCTGACATTTTTACGGCGTATCCTCCGTAGCCGAGGGATAGGCTGTCCTTTACTTCGCGGGAGTGTGAGTCAATGAACTGTTGTAAAAACCGCTTGTCATAATAGTGCTCATTCTTGAGATAATACTGACCAGATTGGCTTGAATAGATGAGGAGGGCGTTCATGGCCCGTTTCCGATCACGCTTGAGCCCGTCTTTATTTGTTTTCTCCACAGTTATATAGCCAGAATTATTGAGTTCAGCACAAGTTCCCTGAACGGTTTTACCTGCGTGCTCGATTTCTTTGAAGAAAAGTGTAGGCGAACTGTCTTTTGACAGAATATCAAAAACCTCAGTTGTAAATCGAAGAAGCGTTTCTGGTCCATCCCCAGAAAATTTTGCCATCTCAACGACGTGAAAGTTTTTATGACCAAGGATGTGACTTAGCTCGCGGGCAATGCCTTCACGGCCGGCCACGTGAGAGTTTATTGGATTATCGTATCCTGAGATCAAAAGACTCACGGGACGCCCCTTCTGTTGAGGCGGGGATTCAACCATGTCTATGGCGAATTTCTCAAGTTGCTCTGCCAAGTACCAAGAGCCATCGGAATAGGTAAAGATCTCACGAATCTGTTTTCCAAGTTCTTGCTTCACATCTTCAGGATGAGATTCATGGCTCAGCGCAATCTTGTGCTCGGGATGTGCCCACTTTGAAAATTTCACCAAATCTTCTATTATGGGCTCTTCAGCTTGGGGATCGCCATGCTGCTCCCACCAACTATAAAAAAGCATAAGAAATTTGATCGCTCGATCGGGTTGGGCCCCTTCACTTTCCGGGTCGCCAAAGGTGTTTGTAAGGTCCACAGCTTTAGCGATAAGGTCTTCCTTCTCTCGAAATTTCGTTCTTATAAAAATAGCTTCTTGAATTTCTCTGATGAGTTGGCTGCCTTGACGTTCATCATAAGTGACCACCTTAAAGCGCCTTTTATAAGATGAGTCTTTGAGGAACGTACTGACACCCTGAGGTGTTGTGGCGAAAATCATTCTTAGGAAAGGTCCGGTTAAGTGAGGCCTAACAGTCGCCATGAAGTCCAAACGACTGCCTTCGGTCAGTCCCAGTCCAGCCCATATATCGGCTTCGTCAAAGAAACCAATAGTACCACCTTCAATTTTCGCATTCGCAACGAGACTATTGATCTTTTCCGCGAACTGTCCCCGATAAATCGTTCCTCCTTCAGTGGTTTCTGGGCTAAATTTTAAGACCTTGCGCGTTCTAGGAATGGATGCTACTTGGCCAGTAGAGATTCGTTGTGCTAAGGCCTCCATAAGAGTGCTCTTGCCGGTTCCCGGTTCACCAACTAAGAGGACATTAAACCCTGCCGTTATATACGTTACAATTTCATTGATTTTGTCATCGTCGACGACCTGGCTGATTGATTCTGAATTGAAATCTCTATTTTTGGTCAAATCCACTGACCAGCTACTGAGGTCATTGGCCGGGTCAATCAAATTGTTTTCGGAACCCCTCGATATATTAAAATCCAGAGTCGCTGGAACTTGCGTCTCCTGCGAAAACGCTTTGAGATCAACTTCCCTAGTGGGAATGGGTCGCATCAACGCTAAGATATCTCTGTTCGTGAAATTTGGCGGAAGGGGGGCAGGATTAACCTCTTTTCTCGCTACAAATTTGAGAATTCCGTCGGGACTAACGATGGCTCCTACCTCCTCACCCCAATTGTAAAAGAGTGGACTGTAAAGGAGTAGGTTACCATAACGATGCGACGCTGGTGTCGAGAGGTCTTTGATGTAAGTGACATCGCCCTGCTTCTGAGTGCTCTGGAAGCTCGCAATGACAAAGAGTTTTTTTTCGTACTCGAAAAAGGCAAGAGATTCCTTTCTCCAAGCGCCAAGTTTCTCTTGAAAAAAGGGTCGCTCTTTACTCCACACAGCTTTCACATCCAAGGCCCGAGTGACAACCGCGGACGCATTGTACGAAAAAAGATTTGACATGAGTAACAGGAAAAGCGAGAAGTAAATTCCTTTGATCATTTTGCTCCCTAAAAAACTGTTTTGGCCGATTCCGCAACACTCCTCATAGACAAAATTATCTATTAAGACAACATTTTTATCTTTAAAGATAAAAATGTTGAAAAAAATTGATCGGTTGAAAAAATTACCAGCATTGGTACACTCGGCGAATTATGGAGCAGAGGCCAGAAATAGATCCCATATATACCGTGCTGTTTGAAGTCGGATTGGACAAAGGCGATGCCAAACGGTTTGCGATTATTAACGAAACCATCCGTCAGTTGGCAACCCGGGGAATTGAAAAAACAAACTTTGCGACAGTCGCCAAAGAACTCAAAACAATCCGAGCCCATATTGCCTATTACTTTGGTGACATGGATCAGCTTATCGACGCCGCAGTGAAGTTCTCTCTGGGCACAGTCCAGGAAATAACGACTGAAAACATAAAAAGGGAGAAATCGGTTCGGCAAAAAGTAGGCGCGATCGTGAGCTCAGTTTTCGAATGGGGTGAGCGATATCCTCAGCACGTCCTTGTTTTCATCTTTTTCCAGCATTTGTGCACCTATAACGAAAATCGCCGGAGGCTTCACACACAAATAAGAATTGTTGGAAGGCAACGCTTATATGGTCTCCTATCGCAAAACGTTAAAGGCGCGAAGATTTCAAAGCCCCGCTTAGAACAGCTTTGTCATGAGTTGCAGAATCTCATCTTAGGAAATCTTTTTGAGTGTTTTGTAACGAATAGTCCATATTCCCTTGAAAAACAAAAACAGAACACTCTCGCAGAAGTTTCAAGCCTCCTAAAGGGTCTGGTTTAATTGGTTCAGAAATTGCAATAATATCGTCCGCAGAAAGCGGGCTTTACTTGCAAAATACATCGAACATTTGGCTGAGAGGCTTTGTTTCAATTTTAGTTTCATTTATTGTTTTCCTCGTATCACATTCGGTGCTTGGAAGTGGATACGTAACGCAAATTTATTCAATAGGGTATCACGACGTCAGTGGGCCAAATCACGTTCTGAAAACGAGAGACTATCAGCTTTTTCATTTTGAGACGGGTCCATATGCCGATTTCTTTTTTCCAGAAGTACAGGAACCTTTTTCGTTTAAGGCAGTTCCAGAATCTCTCATCGGACTTTTCGACCAGGTTCAACAAATTATAAATCGAGGCTATTTCGCCCTCGGAACGCTGGAGCCAACAAAAGACGCCGGGCTGGCGCAAAAGCTAGCGACCGTGGAGAAGATGATAAACCCCACAGATCCGACGGATATTCGTGATAATGGGCTCATTGTTTTTGCCGAGCGCAAGAAAGGACGAAATGAAACCGGACCTCAAACGCATACTATTTTTGCGACCCTCCGGTTCGCGAGATCGACACAGACCCATCGCCTTTTGCCTGTCGAAGAGAATTTAAAAATAGAATTAAAAAGATCAAAACCAGTCTTGCTGAATGCCACCGAGAAAGAGCTTATTTTATCGAAATTTCCAAAACTCCGTTTCGTAAAAAATTTAAAAATCTACAAGGGAGGCATTATCGAAATAAAGGGGCTTTTAAACTTAGAGAATAATCCACGTTTTGACCTAGTGAAGCATCTCTATGCCGAAGCAGTAAGGTCAAATATACTTTATTTCGGTGATTTATCTTTTGCTGATCCCGAAAATCCCACGCTCACCATTCCTGATCTGGTTGTTGGTAATTTTGTAAGTATTAAATTAGCAAAACAGTTGTCTTTTCCTAAGGGAAAAAGCGTCCGAACCTCATCTGGTCGCAAACTCTATGTTACCGAAGGCCCAATAGAAGATCTCGAAGCAGCCTTTCTTACCAGGTCTCGGAGCGAATTCACAAAACCTAACCGTGGTGGAACCGTGACGCCAGAGTCTCTTGGAACGGTGTCGCTACCTGAAGTTCCGAGAATCCCCATTATCCGGATCGAGCCAACTCCTGCAGAGTTGGAGCGACTCGACGCAATACGAAAAAAGTGCCTGGCACTTATTAGCTCGCTGTAATCGACTAAATGAGCCTAATTCTGTCGATTTCGAAGGGGGTGTAAAAGCATTGGCGTATTTTGTTAATATGCGTGTTAAGCCAAGCCGTTAGCGCTTTGCGGCACCGATCGATGTTGAATTTTTCGCCATTTTAAAAGGCTCTGAATCCAATCTCGTCAATTAGACGATGGCTCTGATCTTGCTCTATAACAACTTTGGAATCATTGGGGTTTTTTTGGGGAATCATCAGGGAATTAAAACAACAATCACATTTTGCTTAAGTTCCTGTACGTCTCTGAACATAAAAAACAACATTTGTTTAGCTTGGTCGGAGGCCGTATGGGCGGAATCAAATTCAATCCTGGGTTAGCGAGTTTATTTATAGGGGCTTCATTTCTAGGTTGTGCTCCGAGTATAGTTTATCATCCTCAGGGATCCGTTTCAAATTCTAGCGATTCATTGCCAACTTCCCCAACCACACGTTCACCATCTCCGGCAGCGGGTTCTCCGTCCCCTACGGCCATTCCTAGTTCTCCATCTCCTAAGCCTTCACCAAGCCCTTCTGTACCCGTAAGTTCGATTCCCGCAATCACACAAACTATTACCGTTGCCGATGCAGCATTCGCGACTCAAATCGGAGGAGCTCTCGAAAAAGTTGTCGGCTACTTCACTTCGACAACTCTCCCGAGTGTTGTTGTCGGATTTCAGCCAAACAATAGTCAGGGAGGTCTTTACCTCTTCACGAGCACAACTGGACAACTAACTGGCCCTTATCAGCCAACCGCACTAGTGGCTGCCGGTGATGCTTATGAGCGCGCGGTAGCTTTTACTTACCCTGGAGATACTTATCCAGGAATAATTGCTAGTATTGAACCTTCAGGCGCAAGTAATCATCAAATCATTTGGTATCGAAATCCTGCGAACTCGGGCGGGAACCCCTTGGACCCCAAGCAATGGGGAGTGCAGGTGATCAACCCCTCTCACGGCTGTCACGATTTGAGGCTTATCGATATGGATGGTGACGGAAAGCTGGATGTCGTCTGTTCATCTTCGTTAGTACTAGGTTCAGAGGGCGAAAACACGCCATCGTTCATTGCTTTTCAGAATAGTTCTACAGACTGGAGTCTCGTTTATAATATTGCTCCGCTTGCAGATGGAGTGGATGCCATTAAAACTGCCGGTAGTGACAAGGAGAATTTGGTCGGAGCAAACCAAAATGACGGAAACATTTACTGGTATGAAAACCCCTGTACCCGAACACCATTCGTTCAGCAAGGTGTGCCTTGCTCTGCGAGCCGACAGTCCGGATGGGCGATGCATAAAATTAATTCAGGCCAATCGGGGACGGCGGAAGGAAATGCTTTTACAACTGTCACAATCAACGGTGTTCAGGGGGTGATCACGGCAGCAAACGAAGAATATTCGGGAGTCATTTATACTCCTGGCGTCGCATGGTTCTCTCCGGGATCAAATACTGCAAGTCCATGGAACATGGTGGAACTCGACAATACCTACAGAGATGTTCACGAGATCAATACAGGTACATGGAACAATGGAATCCCCTATGTTATCGCCGCTGAACAGGAACAGGCCTGCCCACCTTCGATGCCAAATGGATCTCCACCCGATCACCAATCGCCTTGCCGGATCGGCATGTTCCAATACATAAACGGCGCTTGGCAACAGACGGTGCTGTCTCAAACGAGCACGCAAAATCAATATGTTATACCTTACGGAAACGGGTTGCTCATGACCGGTGCAAATCATGGATTTTATGGGGGGGACCCGACTGTGTATTTGTGGGTTATCCAACCTTCCAACTGAAGTAAAGTAAAACTTGCGTTGCTCTTTAAGGCTAGACGTTTTATTTTCCAAAAATGAACGCTTTTGTAAGAATCTCTACGAAGTTGCTTCTTGCATGTGTCTGGATAGCAATTGTCGGATGCGCTTCGCCTCGTCAGCCCAAAGAGAGCATTGAGAACACAGCGAGCAATGAGGGTTTTTTTGATCTCAAACAAATACCTCGGCAAAAACTGGCACAGTATTCGCTGGATGAAAATAAAATCTTAGAGGCCTCTAAATTTGTAGGACTCCTGATTTATGAAACACTTATAGAAGGTGATGAAGCACGATTTCAAAATCTTAAAGCGCTCAACTGCAGTACCGATTTAGACAGAAAGATCAATTCAAAGTTTTGTATACAAGTTGAACTGCGGCATTGCCATTCCATGTGTCAGATGTACGTTCCGCGCCGGTGGTGCAGCGGAGTTCGGGTTAACAATTCCTTTGTTTCGGCGAAACATTGTGAGCCACCTGCCGGATTTAAACCTTCTGTCGTATTTTTGGATCTATCCGATAAAATCTCTCGACTGAAAGTGAAGTTTGTTTCATCGCCGTCGCGGGTATACGATCTATCTATATTTGAGTTCGTAGAGGCACCCCCTACAAAAAGTACGCTCACGGTTAGAGCGAGTGATCCTCAAATCGGTGAGCCTGTTTTTGGACTTGGATTTCCAAAGTTGTCTGTTCGAGAGGGAAAAACGAAGCAAAAGGACTATCTATTGTCTCCAGCGAATATGCGGGTTACTTTTGGGCAAGTTGTGGAAGCAAATTTAGGTTCCAAATCCTATTGTGAATACACGAATCAAGACAATGTCACCGATATCGAAGCATGGAAATTAGAGCAGGGGTGTTCGACGGTCGATCGTTCTCAATTGAAATTTTCTGCAAGAGAAGAAAAAGATCCTTTTCTCACTGACTCAGATATGGTCTGGGGGATGAGCGGATCTCCGTTATTTGATCAAAAAGGGCAACTCCTCGGTATTGGTTCGAATGTGTTGAGTAATTCTCCGGAAAGTTACACTTTGGGTAAATTTGCCGTCTATGTGAAATCAAAGAATTTGGTCGGTATTTTACAGGAAAGAAGCCGGAATTTACGCTAATCGATTAATGTGCTATGGGTTTCTCGTGTTGGATCTCAAAGCAGAGTTGAAGAAAAATCCTTTTATCTTAGCGCCGATGGCCGGAATCACCGATAGCTCGTTTCGCACATTCATGCGTGAAATGGGTTGTGGGATAGTGATCACTGAACTTGTTTCCGCCTTCGGTATTGAATTTAGAAGTCCACGAACTCTTGATCTAATGAGGTTCACCGAAAATCAACGACCCGTTGGAGTTCAAATATTTGGAGAGGACGCCGAAGTTTTGGCTCGCGCGGCGGCTTTTGTAGAGATCTATGGCGCCGACTTCGTGGATATTAATCTTGGGTGCCCAGTTCCTAAGGTCGTTAAAAAAGGGGCAGGTTCGGCAATGCTCAAAGATCCTGTGGCACTCCAAAAAGTACTGGCACTTGTGAAATCAAATATTAAAATCCCGCTGACCATAAAAATTCGAACGGGTTGGGACGAACAGTCTATCAACGCAAGCGAAGTCGTCAAAGCCGCTTATGATGCGGGTGTAAGTTGGGTTGCTATTCATGGCCGCACGAGAGCTCAGGGTTATTCAGGAGTTGCGGACTGGGATTTGATCAAAAAAGTGAAAGACAGCTCCCCGCTTCCTATCATCGGTAACGGCGATCTTGTCTCAGCTCGCAAGGCTGTCGATCGCCTCATTCAATCGGGATGCGACGGCGTGATGATTGGAAGAGGATGTTTGAAAAATCCTTGGATTTTCAGAGAGGCGCTGCAGATTTGGCAAAGTCAAAACGAAAATACTTTTGAAAGGAATTTTTGCAAATCTCTTCAGCGCCTTAAAGAGCTTGTCGACCAGCGTAGCGATGAGCGGTATTCTCTTTTGCAAATGAAAAAATTCACTTCGTGGTTTTCGTCGGGATATCCAAATAGTCAAAGTTTTAGAAGAAATCTATTTCAAGCCCCTACATCACAAGAGATTCTGGAAGTTGCACAAGATTATTTTGGTCGTTTGGATGTGTCACTCCAGGCTGACACAAGTGGCGAGGCGTTTTTAATGGGCGGACACGGTTGATGATGCCGCCGTTCGCGCGTCGAGCAAGCGCAAATGGGCTGCGCAATTCCAAGTTAAATTCTCGGCACTCAATTGAAAACCTGTGTCCCTGTGAGACTGTTCGTGGAATTCAAAGTCATCTTTGGCATGGTAACGGATCCGACGGAGAAAACGTTCCCCGCCCTCATAGAGTCCAGATACCATTTGCTGAAATCGAACATCGTTTTCGGTAATGGCATCGCCCACATTTATGTGGAGATTATCAACTATGAGTTCGTAAAAATCCTTGTTTAGAGCCGTAATTTCGACCCGCTTTTTTTGCTGAATTTTAATCGCGTTGCGATGGCATAATTCAGCAAAAGCGGCGGTCACTAAAAACCAATGGTTGCCACCATAGTATTGGTCGCCTAAATAGCGGCCCAACGCGACTTGCATTTTTTCGCCAAAATGATCGTATTCAATGGAATTGATTTTGTACTCCTTTTTAAATTGTCTTATTAGGGTCGCGGCAGTCGCTAATACCATTTCATGATCTATGCCTAAAAGGGTTTCAGATTCTTCGGTGGCATCGTTGTACAAAACCGCAAGAATAGCGGCGACGTCGAGATTTCCTATTTTTCCTTTTTTATTAGGAGCCTCATCTAAAGTCGCCAAAATATATTTTGCGTCACTGGGTAAATGCTTCTTTATTTCAATGTCGAGGGCGGCGGCTCCTTTGCGATAGATATCTGCGTTTGTTCCGTCGCCAAGGAGGTCTGCTAAACGAGCCCCATCTATCAATGCCTTTCGTTGAACAAATCGCGTGTAGAAATGATGTCCCCTGACCTCCTCCCACAAGTCGACGCTCGTGTTTTGCCAATGGCGAAGAGTGTATTCTACGTCGACCATAATGACGCTTTCTGAAGGGGATTTTCCGTCGTAAAGTTTACGGGCCGCATCCCATTTACCTTCTTTAATCAGCTTCAACGCGAATCGTGTGAGAGTCACTGCCCGGCTTGCGGGGCCGTCGTTCTGTGGTCGACCCCAATCTTTCATATAAGGAGAGCCATCAGGATTGAACTTAGGCTCGCCGTCCCCTCCGTCGCCTGGTCCGCCGCTCAGATTCGGTGTGAGCTGGATTGCTCGAGACAAATTCGCGAAATCCATCAAAAGATCGAAGAATTCTTGTTTCTTCTTAGAGTCAGTTTCTCGTTCATAGAGGGTGACGATTACGTCCATCACTAATGCGGAATCACGAACCCAATGATAATAATATTCAGGATCGATTCTCGAAGGTGACGCTACGACAAGTCCAGAGGGACTGCCGGGAGGAGAAATGTTTTGAAACATGAGCTCAAGTGATTTTTGTTCAAGGGTCTTCGCCCACTCTTCTAGATTTGAAGAGCGTCCGAGTGACGAAAAAACCGACAACGTAGTGAAAACTGCTAAAAGCAACTTCATCAGTCGTTCAGATTGATCAAATTAAATTTGAAATCCCTTTTTCCCCGTTTTTATTTTCTCGCGCTTCGAGTTGAAGGGTATTAAACACATTTTGAAAAAAATGCCAAGCCCTAATGTGTTGGTTGTGAACGAATAGAGATTTTTAGTGCTCGAAAAAAATAATGCCTGTTAAGAATAACACCGGAAGTAGAAATCCAATACTCCAGATCAAGTATGAAAAAAACGATGGCATCTTAACTCCGCTTTCTTCAACAATAGACTTAATCAGAAGATTCGGGACATTTCCTATGTACGTGAGGGCTCCAAAAAAAACGGTTCCCCCTGTTAAAGCAAATAGCAAAGGTTCTGAGATCGTTTGCCCATTCGAGAGGGAAATCATGGTGGCATCGCGACCGAGCCCCTTTGCCGCGGCAAAAAATGCCGCGTAAGCGGGAGCGTTGTCGAGGAGTGAGGAAACGATTCCAGAAATCCAAAAAAAAGCGGAAGTCGTCGTAAGCCCTAACGACAATTCGTTTGCCTCAAGCAGTTTTAACGCTGGTATCATGGTTGCAAAGATTCCGGCAAAAATAACTGCCACTTCTTTCAATGGTTCCCAAGAAAACTCATTGAGCGAAGATATCAGCTTGGGTGTCAAAAGCCGGCTCACATATGTCACGGCGACCAAGAGTGAAATTTGAAACGCCTCCCGCCAGATCTCCAAATGATTTGGTATGAGCTGGGGTATGAGAAGTCCAAACAACAGAACAGGGATCAAGGCAAGATTCCACCGTCCTGTAATGTGAAGTTTCTGCTTTGATTCGGCCTTAAGTGGACCCCTGAAGTCGGGATCATTAAGATAGAAATAAGAATCTACGGCTACAAAAATTCCCAAAAGCGAGGTTATCAAAAATAACCAAACAGGAAAAAGCTTTAATGACCAAAAAAATGGAACTCCCATAAGATAACCCATAAGAAGCGGTGGATTTGATACGGGAGTAAGAATTCCAGCATTTGCCACAACGAAGATAAAAAAGATAAAAACGTGGGCCTCATGTTTGCGTCCGCGATTGCTTCGGAGCAAGGGTCTTACTAAAATCATGCTCGCCCCCAAGGTCCCAAGCAAGTTTGCGAAAACGGCTCCCAGAGCCAGGTACCCGAGGTTCGTAATCGGATTGGCTTTGGCCGTACCACTCACGTAAAGGCCTCCGCCAATCGAAAACAGGGCGCCCATCAGGCAGACGAAACTGACGTAATCGGTAAACGCTCGTGTGACCCAAGTTGGATCAATTGCAGCTGAAAGGAACAGAACTGGAATAGCGAAGGTTGCCAATATCAAAATATTATATCTGCGCCAAAAACCAGGAAAGAAGGTCGGAAAAACAGCGACACTTAGCACCACACCCAGGAATGGGATTGCCGACCACAAAGGTATTTGTGTCCTCATGACTGGCACTTCCACTGTTGCAGTTGCAATTTTCGTCGCTGGCCCATAAACTCACGTTACGCTGTTTTGCAGCCTCAAAACGCGAATTTCGGATAAGGAATGGCTAAATTATCGAAATCTTTCAAAATTTATCTCATCCTTATCCAAAACTCGCGTTCAAAAAAACTTTTATAAAGGTCAGGATTTAGTTTTGCAGAAAATTAGAAATGTCGCAATCATTGCTCACGTCGATCACGGAAAAACAACATTGGTTGATGGCCTGCTTAGGCAAAGTGGAACCTTTCGTGCTAACGAAGTCGTCGCAGAGAGAGTCATGGATTCAATGGATCTTGAACGCGAGCGCGGTATTACCATCATGGCCAAGAATACGTCGGTTCATTATCAAGGTCATAAGATCAACATCGTAGATACCCCCGGCCATGCCGATTTCGGTGGCGAAGTGGAGCGCACCTTAAAGATGGTGGACGGAGCGATGCTTCTCGTTGATGCGTCAGAGGGGCCGTTGCCTCAGACTCGCTTTGTTTTGAAGAAGGCACTCGAAGAAAATCTCAAAATAATAGTCGTGATTAACAAGATTGACCGCCAAGATGCTCGGGTTGACGAAGTCGTAAATGAGGTTTTTGATCTTTTTGTCGATTTAGATGCGGCTGATTGGCAAGTCGATTTCCCAATTGTTTATTCTGTGGCGCGTGAAGGATGGGCTGTCACTGATCTCAAAGACATCAATAATCCTGATAAAAATTTGGAGCCGCTTTTCAAAACGATGCTCGACGTTATTCCTGCTCCCAAGGGAAATCCCGCCAATCCATTACAGATCCTCGTCACAAACATTGGGTATAACAATTTCGTTGGACGACTCGCGATCGGACGTGTTCGGGAGGGAACGATCAGAGTCGGCGACAACGTGGGCGTATGCAAGGCAGATCGCATTAACAAAATTAGAGTTACAGCGATGTATACTTACGAGGGCTTGAAACAAACCGAAGCCAAAGAGGTCGCCGCCGGGGATATCTGCATCATAGCGGGTGAACAGAATATCGAAATCGGCGACACTATTTCTGATGCTGAAAATCCGAAACCACTTCCCCGAGTGGTGGTTGAGGAGCCAACAGTGAGCATGATTTATTCTGTTAACAATGGTCCCTTTGCCGGACTCGAAGGTTCCCAAGTAACGAGTCGCAAGATTCTCGAAAGGTTGGAACGCGAACTTCTATATAACGTTTCGCTGAGAATGGAAAAAACAGAATCGACGGATTCCTTCAAAGTGTATGGAAGAGGTGAACTTCAGCTTGCGATTCTCATTGAGCAGATGCGACGAGAAGGTTTTGAACTTCTAGTGAGTAAGCCCCGAGTCATCATCAAAGAAATTAACGGCGAGAAATGTGAGCCGATGGAACACGTTGTGTTTGATGTTCCAGATCAATTTGTCGGCACAATCACTGAAAAGATGGGGCTTCGAAAAGGCTTCATGACGAATATGAACAACAAAGGTTCAGGACGAGTCCGTCTCGAATTCACAGTTCCATCGCGGGGCTTGATTGGCTACCGTAATGAGTTTCTGACCGATACGAAGGGCACCGGTCTGATGAACACAATCTTTGCGGGCTATCAGCCTTGGAAAGGCGACATCGCGGGCCGCATGAATGGTGCTTTGATCGCCGATAGGCCGGGCGCATCCGTTGCCTATGGCCTTTTCCATCTCGAACCGCGAGGAAGAATGTTTATCGGCGCAGGAGTCAATTGTTATGAGGGGATGATCATAGGTGAGCATGCCAAAGACAATGACCTTATTGTAAACGTGAGTCGCGAAAAGAAACTAACAAACATGAGATCGTCTGGAGCGGATGAGGCCGTGAAGTTGACCCCTCCTGAAATTATTACTTTGGAAAAGGCTATGGAGTGGATCAATGATGATGAGCTCATAGAGGTCACTCCAGAGAGCATCAGATTGCGAAAGAGACACCTCAATCCGAATCAGAGAAAGCGCGCAGAAAAGCTTGATTAAACAATGATAGATATTGTTGCCGAAGGACGAAGTCTCGTGAAACGATACGGCGACAAAATCGTCGTTAACGGGATCCATTTTCAAATTAAGCGTGGAGAGTGCTTTGGATTTCTTGGTCCAAATGGCGCGGGCAAAACGTCAACCATGAAAATGATGTATTGTTTGTCTCCTGTGTCCGGCGGTGAGCTTCATGTTTTAGGCCTCGATGTGATGACTCGAGCTCCTGAAATCAAGAAAAGAATTGGTGTGGTCCCGCAAGAAGACGGGTTGGATACGGATTTTACCGTTATCGAAAATCTGCTCATCTATGCGAGCTATCATAATATTCCAAGGGAAATGGCAGAGCGCCGTGCTCGCGAACTCCTTCGGTTTATGCAAATTGACGAGAAGGCAATGGCGCCTGTCGAACACCTTTCAGGCGGAATGAAAAGGCGGTTGGCGTTAGCCCGTGGAATGATTAATGCCCCAGAAATGCTTTTTTTGGATGAACCGACGACGGGTCTTGACCCACAAGCACGTTTGTTGATGTGGGACAACTTAAGGCTCCTTAAGCATGAGGGCATGAGCATGGTTATTACGACACACTACATGGAAGAAGCGGAGCAGATCTGTGATCGTATTGTCATAATGGATAAAGGCAAATTCCTTTGCGAAGGCCGGCCCTCAGACCTTGTCAAAGAGCATATCGGGCACGAGGTCGTCGAATTTACGTGCAATGAAGCTGACAAAAATTATTTAATCGAAAAACTCAAAAAACATTACGACTTCCAAGTGATCCGCAATCGATTTCATCTTTTTATCAAAGAAGGCCAAGATGGAAAGCAAGCGATTTCGATAATTCCAAGTGATAAGATGACGGTGCGGAAAGCCACTCTAGAAGACGTTTTTCTAAAGGTTGCGGGCCATGAACTCAAGGAATAGAGGATACAATTTAATAACCACGATGTTTCAGGACATGGTGAAATTCCCTAAATTAGGTATAGGCACCTACCGGGTGTGGTACCGCGATTTTTTCTACTTTAAAAAATATATTGTCTCTTCGATTTTCTGGCATTTCACCGAACCATTGCTCTATATCGTTGCCTTCGGCTACGGCTTAGGATTTTTCGTCGGGAAAATTAACGGAATTCCATACATGATTTTTCTTGCGCCAGCGATTCTCGCTACGACAGCGATGCAAGGAGCTGTTTTTGAATCGACATATTCGAGTTTCACAAAATTGCGAGTTCAAAAAACGTACGAAACGATCATGATGACACCGGTTTCTGTAGAAGACGTCGTGGCGGGTGAGATTTTATGGGGAGCGACAAAGGCATTTTTTGCAGTCCTCGGCGTTATGTTTGTTTTTCTCGCATTGGGAATGGTTCATGGGATTTCGGCTTGGATGACGCTTCCTGTGCTCCTTTTGCTCAGTTGGTGTATGAGTG
>Ga0206987_1072_pt1 | contig 21877 bp, 17 predicted proteins | sample Alteio_BWMinCont_11_FD_153281 | JGI IMG/M metagenome (GOLD analysis project Ga0206987, IMG submission 153281) | Enriched cells from forest soil in Barre Woods Harvard Forest LTER site, Petersham, Massachusetts, United States -... | ecosystem: Environmental > Terrestrial > Soil > Temperate forest >... | reverse complement strand
ATCCCACGCCGGGCACCGAAGTCAAGGTTCTAAACGAGATCGATCGCGCGAGAGTGCGCCATCTCATACGAGTAATTGCCCGAAATTTGCCGGGCTTAAAGCGCCTTCGGAGCTTGGATCCCAGGGCACACCTGGGGCTCCATATTGCCCGCCGGCCACCGGCGATCCGCAAAGCGAAGGCGCTCGGCGCCGAAGTCCTGCTGCCCCATTGGACGACGGCTTCGCCATCCTTCATTCGCCGCGCTCACCGCGCCTCCATGTTGGTCATTCCGTGGACGGTGGACAATATGCGCCAGATGCGGCGGGCAATACGGGAGGGCGTGGACGGGATCATCACGAATTATCCTGCCAAGCTGACCGCAATCGTGGCACGTCTCACGAAGAAGAATCGCGCGGTCGCGTCGCGACTGAGAAACTGATACCCAGTTGACCAGAAGTGAGGAGGCCGTGAGGGGCCCCCGGGCGCCACCCTTCTTGAATCCAATGGGGGTCGCGTGGAAATGCGGGTTCAGCAGCTGTCACCCGGCCAGGAGGTGCTATGATTGAGAACATTTCAGGAGTTTTTGCGATTCGTCAGACATCAACCTCAGGAGAGCGCGCGGCTCAGGCTTCCATGTTGGACATCGAATTCGGCGAACATAGCGACATCGGGAAGGTCAGGGACACCAACGAGGACTCGCACGGGCACGTGGCTCCGGCCAATCCCGCTCAGGCGCGTTCGCACGGTTGGCTGTTCGCGCTGGCGGATGGGGTGGGAGGACATGAGCGCGGCGAGGTGGCTTCCCGCTTCGCGGTGGAGTCTATGGTCGAGGGGTTCCGCGAAGCCCGCGCCAATGAACCGCACACCGCGCTGCTGCCGCGCCTAGTGCAGAAAGCCAACCTGCGCGTCTATGAAGCCGGCCGCAATTCCGCGCCGGGCGGAACGTCCATGGCCACCACCCTGGTGGCGTGCGCACTGCGGCACGACCGCGCCGTCATTGCCCACGTGGGGGATTCGCGCTGCTACCTGATCCGGCGAAATCGCACCACATTGCTCACCAGCGATCATACTGTGGCCAATGAGCACGTAAGATTGGGGCTGATCTCCGCTGAAGAGTCGGCGCAATCCCCCAATCGCCATAGGCTGCTGCGCTCATTGGGTCACGACCTCTTCGTGAATGTCGACGTCAATCAGACACAGGTGATTCCGGGCGACGTCATCCTTCTCTGCTGCGATGGAATGCATGGCGCGCTGGAGGATTCCAACATGGCTCGCATTGTTACGCAGAATCGCGATTTACACGAGGCCGCTAAACAATTGGTGACCCTTGCCAATGAGCGGGACGGCAGCGATAATATCAGCGTTCAACTGGTTCGCATCAAGAGCGTCGAACGCGTAGGAATGTACCGGGGGAGACCCTATAAGCTGCGTTAATGCTGACGTGCCGCCCCCTGGTATTGGTTTGCCTGCCAAGATATTCCATGACTCCTATTCACGCCGGTGATCAACTCGATCACTACCAGATCGAACAGCTCATCGCCCGCAGCGGGATGGCCTCCATTTACAAGGGCATCGACACTCGCACGGGGAAACCCGTAGCCATCAAGGTCCCGCACCCTGAGATGGAATGCGACCCCATCTTCTTTGAGCGCTTCCACCGTGAATCGGATATCGGCGCCAGGCTTGACCACCCGGGCGTTATGAAGGTATACCGTGACGAAAATCGCTCGCGCGTCTACATGGTGATGGAATGGGTGGAAGGTCAATTGCTGCGCCGCCTGATGAGCGGTCGGAAGTTCCCTCCCGAACGTGCTACAAAGATTACACTGCGCATCCTTGACGCGCTCGGCTATATCCACAGCCAGGGTGTTGTGCACCGCGATTTAAAACCCGAAAACATCATGGTGGACGCGGACGACAACATCAAGCTGATTGACTTCGGCATTGCCTCTAATGCAGGCGCCCGGCGCATCACCTTTGCCAAGCTTAGCAATACCATGGGCACACCCGATTACATTTCGCCAGAGCAGGTCAAAGGAAAACGCGGAGATGCCCGCAGCGACCTATATTCCGTCGGGGTGATGCTTTACGAGATGCTGACCAACAAGGTCCCGTTCCAGGGGGAGAATCCCTTTGCCATTATGAATGACCGCCTTCTCAATAACCCCATTCCCCCGCGCGAAATCGATCCAGCAATTACCCCGCAACTTCAGGAGATTATCTATCGCACCCTGGAACGCGATCCCTCAAATCGGTATAAGGACGCCGCGGAGTTTGCCCATGATCTCCAGCATCAGGATGAGGTCGGCGTCGCCGAACGTCCCGAGCTCCGCGACTGGAAGGAGCGGCGCTCGCCCCGCATCCGCCAAGTCCTCTTCTATCTCATGCTGGCCCTCATCCCGATTGTGATTTTCGGCATCTTGCTGTACGTCGCCAAGCACACTTAGCATGGCAAATTAGGTTCGCCAGCCCCGCAATTTTGGGCTCATCATTGGGGGCTCGTTCAGCCGCGCTAAGTCCCATCGAAATTGCGGCCACAATGGCGGCAGCCGACCTGATTGCTCCCAGCCTCATGCCCTCGTAATGGAGTAAAACCTGTGCGGCGCTTCCAACGGTGCAGTGATTATTTTTCGGGCGCCATTGGCTTCCACTTCCGCCGCAACATAGTAGTCGAGTAGCGGACCCGAGCTTTCGCGCCACTGAAGCTCGGCGGCGAATGTTCTTCTTTGGACTAACGTCATGGGAGTGGACATCCAAGCCTGCGTTTCCCGCGCCCGAGTGAACAGCTTGGCGCTTACCACTTTGGCCGCCCCCGGAACGACTACGCTGATCCGGACTTGCTCCCCCTTGCCCAACATCGTGGGGCGCGTGGGCACAAAGGCTCGCGGCGCGGCCTTGCTGTCAGCTTGGCGAAGGTCCGCGAATGACCGTTCCACTTCCGGCGGCAGCTCTTCCAGGAACTCCTTCATGGAGGCGCGCAACCGATAGAGCGCCAGCCGCTCATACTTGTTGTGCATCGATGCCAGTTGCCCCTGATCTTCGCGGGTGCTGACGATTTCCTGATACTGCAGAAATACTTCGCGGACCTTGGGCGCCATTTTCAGCCAAAGGGGCACACCTTCCGTCAGGATCATTTGCCGCGCCTCGGCAGCCTTGTTCTGCTTCTTCAGGTCATTCGCCTTCTGCAGTTGTATATGCAGATTGTGGGCCAGCGTCCATGACTCGGAGTAGGGAGTGAGGAACTCCACAAAGCGCGTCAGGTAATTCAGCCGCTCGTGTTCGGCGGAACTGGATGCCGCGTCGGTAAGGGCCCGCAGCTGCTGCCCCACTTCCGCCTGGGATTTCACCACGCTGTCGGAGGGCACGTGATCCTCCCAAAACGCGAATGCTTCACCATAATCGCCGGAGAAAGCATTGGTTTCGGCGTGGCCGTCCTTTTTGATTTTCCCGGTCCATGTGCACAGAATCAGCCGGTCGCGGTCAGTGTCTTCCAGGATTTTGGCGAGTGCTGAGGCTCGGGGGGCGCGTGCCTGGGCGCCGGCGAAGCGCTGGAAGAATTGCGTGGGAGCCACTCCCTTATCCCACGAATTGGCGGATTGAAAGCCCGCGTTCACATCCATAATGCGATGCCGCCAATGAATTCCCATCAGACCCTGGCAACCGTACTGTTCGGCAAGATTCATATCGCGCACGAAGCGATCCACGTGGAATTGCGGCAGCCACATCGCCGGATCATCCTCCAGCCAGGGTATCGGCCAGCGGTCGCGCCCTTCCAGTTTCCCGAACACTTCGATGATGGGGTCCCATCCCAGGGTGTCACTTAAGGCGGAAAATACCACATCTTCCGGCAAGTTCTTGTGAAAGTATTCGAAATGCCGGACCACTCCGCCCCAACCGGAAATCACCATGCGCTTCTGAGGTGCATGACGTTTCAGGAAATCATACGCCTGCTTGAAGGGAGTCGTGGAAAGAGGCACACTCTCCTTTTGGCTGGCCCAGTTCGCTCCCTCGTCTTCCCACAGCCACACGTGATCCACCATGGGATAGGCTTCCAGCAGATTTCCCAGGCGGGTTTCCAGAATATCTTTTGCCGCCACTGACTCCGGGTTGACGCGCGGACCCGCATTCTTGGGATCATCCGGGCGGCGAGCTTCCGGCGGAGTCGCGGCAAAAATCTCGTCGGGAACCTGGTAGGGCTCAAATCCCACACCCGTCCGGATGCCCAGTTTGTTCGCGTATCCATAAGCCTCGCTCCACAGGCGTTGTGCCATTTCCCGTGCCTCCCACGGGCCCCGCGCCTGGGTGGCGGCTTCGGTTCCGAATATCTCGCCGCCGAAAAAGTCTGCCCCCCCCATGCCGTATCGCGAGGTTGGCTCCGGCAAATATCCCCAACGATTGGTGGCGGTGGTGTCGATGAAACCCTGGTGGCCGGCCCCGGCATAATCGAACGAGAGGAATGGCTCCGTCCACTGATTCGTACCAGAGTAGACATGCACTCCCAGGGTGTTGAAGCGCATCCGCACCATGGCTTCCAGGTACGCGCGCCAGTCCTCACGGTTGTACACTGTGACGCAATTCAGAAAGTCCGGCCACGGCGCCAGACCGCGCGTGTTGAAGCGAGGCTGCGCCTGCCACGAATGTCCAGAGGGTGGAAGATTTAAAGCACTCGCCGGGTCCAAGGGATAGACCTCACCGTCCAATCCGAAGAACGCTCCCTGGCGTTCCAGAAAATCGAAAACGCTGTAAAGAATCGCCTGTTGGGTAGCGCCCGTGAAGTTCAGCCGCAGAGGCTTGCCACGGGCGGACTCATTCGAAATTTCGTAGGATTCCGGATTCCTGATGCTCTGGCGGCTGGTGGAAAACGTAAACACCAGGCTCGCCGCGGGTGGCTGTCCCTGCCCGGCGACGGCCTGCAGTGGCTCACGCGCCAGCCCAAGATTGCGAAGGCCGCGCGCTAATTCGCGGGATGCCAGCTGTTGTTGGAACCCTGAGTTGGGCTCGCGCACGATCCAGATTGGAGGCTTTGACTCAAATGTGGCACGCATGGTCAGGGCGGTTGAATTTGCCGCCGCGCCCGCCGACTTTTGTTCCGGGCGTGCCGGTTCAGTGGATAAAGCATCTGCGATCAACGGCGCAACTCCAAGCCCCAACCCGGATTGGCGAAGAAATTGACGGCGTCCAATGCTTAGAAAGGGATGCATGATAAGACTCCTTGGAGAGAAAGTATGAAGACGGATGCAGCATTTCAGGCTGCATCTTCAATGTGGCAACTTGGCATGAAAATCTCGCCACAGGCTGGGTGAGTAAGGCCTCAACTCTTCTTTTCCAGCACCAGGACCCAATCCGCAAAAACCGGGGCTCTTGGGGGCTTCCACGAACTTGTGGAATCAGGGGTCACGGCGCCCAGATCGTGCTCCTTACCGGTGCGGGGATCGAAGTAGAAAGCTCGATAGGATACGCCGGCCTCCAGGCTTCTCACCGCGGGAACGCGTGTTCCGGGGGCAGGAATGAAAATCATCCTCACTTCACCAGGAATTCCCGCGGCATAAGCTTGCTCGTAATTCTCTTTGCTCCAGTGGGGATCCACCCACTCCAGATGTGGTTCGAAACGCCACCACGGGTAGCGCATCAGGAGCGACTTGCTGATTCCGATGTGCTGTGAGCCCGGAAGCTCCGCCGCCACATCCCACGGCACCTCACCCCAATTGCCGCCATGCGGCGAAGGGCCGTAGGGATGCTCACGGGTGTTGACTTGCCAAATACCGTTGGCGCCATAAGTATGACCTCCCGCGCCATTCAGGATGCATGTCCAGAACATGAAGCGTTGAATCTCCTGCCGGCTCGCCTCCATTATCCCTTCGTAGCAGACCTCGCCCACCACCACCGGCATGCGCGGAGTCCTCAGTAATGATCCGGTCACCGCGTTTTCGGTATTTGGAATGCTCTTGCGATCGCTATGACCCGTCTGCAGCATGTCAAAATCAATCAGTAACGGGTCTTCCAACTGGTCGCGAGCATTGTCAGTGGGATGAATCGTAATGGCGTGGTGGTAGGGATCGATCCTGCGCACGTGCCGGGCTATTTCCGTCCAGCCCTGCTTTTGGGCGGCCGCGTCCTCCTTGGGAGTTTTTGACAGGTAGAAGGGCATTGCTCCCTCGCCCGCCAGACACCAGACCACCGGATAAGCTCCCCAGCGCGCGATCAGATATCGCCAATGCTTCTTAAGTTTGGGGACTCCCATGATCGGCAGGAAATAGCCCCAGCAGGCGACAATGCAAGGAGTCAGCCCTCGCTCAGCCAGAAACTGGAGGCGCAGGTCAGCCGCGTCAAAGTATCGCGGGTTGATGCGCGTATATTCAGCTTCCCAGGGGTACCCTGCCTCGTTCGCTCCGCGCGGGTCGAACGGCGGCATGTCCGGATACAGCCCGGCGATGATTTGGATGACCGTAAAGCCTTTCTTCACGCGGTCGGCCGCCAACTGCTGTATATCCTCCGGCCAGCGCAGCCGGCCGCAGAGACCCATCCACCACGTGTCGGCGAGCCAGAAAAACGGCGTTCCATCCTCGTGTTCGAAATGGCGTTGATCGACCGCGACGCGGATGGGGCCGTGCTTCTGAAGCAGATTCTCGCCCTGGTAAGCCGCAACCTCCAGCCCGCCGCGGCGCCCATGCAAATCGCCATTGTCGCTCGCAACCGTGCGGTAAGTGTAGAGGCCCGCGCTGGCGGGAGAATATCGAATCCGCCAGGTCTGGTCGCCGGCCCAAAAAGCCGGGACGATGTGCTCATGACCTTGAGGGTCAGTAAACACAACGTCCAACTCAATATCGTTGAAGGGGTCGGTGTAGGCCTTGCTAGAGCTGTAGGACCACTCCACCACGCCGCGGGCAATTCCATACCGTGCTGGATCTCGAACGTCGGATGATTTCTCCCTGGCGCTCTGTTTTTCGGCACGCGGCGCCGCCATTGCTTCGCTTGCGCCGGGGACGGAACCCGCCGCTAGAGTCACTCCAGCCTTTCCCAAAAATGACCGACGGCTGACTTTATCCATTCCACTCTCCTTCATCGGAGCGACCCTATATCCTGAAGAGGTGGGATTGTAGTCCAGCCACTTCCCGCAAGCAAACAATCTCTGGTGGGGGTGAAGGAAGCGATAATGATGCCGAAACTTTCATCAAATCCCTTTCACCGCCGCGCGAAGCCAGTCGACAGTGCGCCGCAGACCGACCTCAAATTGGACCAGGGGTTCATAGCCCAACGTCGTCCGCGCCAGTGAAATGTCGGCGGTCGAGTGCCGTACGTCGCCCATGCGCGGAGGCGCATATTGGGGTTTTACCTGCTTGCCGAAGATGGAATTGAGAAGCGCAATGGTCTGGTTCAGCGTTGAACTCTTGCCCGTGCCGACGTTTATGACTTTGCCGGGCGCTGCCGGGGCGACGCATCCGCGCAATGTGGCGTCCACAACATTTGCGACGTAAGTAAAGTCGCGTGACTGTTCACCATCGCCAAATATAGTGGGCGTCGAACCGCGAAGATAGGCAACGATGAATAGGGAAAGTACCCCGGTGTAAGCGGACTTGGCATCCTGGCGCGGTCCAAAAATATTGAAGAAACGCAGAGAGACAACCTCCAGTCCAAAGTAGCGATTGAAGATCTGGCCATAATACTCATCCGCGAGTTTGGTGAGCGCATAGGGCGAAAGGGGCTGCGGCAGCTGCGTTTCCACGCGCGGCAACGTGGGGTCATCTCCGTAGGCGGCGGCGGTTGCGGCAATGACCACACGCTTTACATGGGCATCACGCGCTGCCAGCAAAACGTGCAACGTGCCATTAATGTTAACCAGCGTGGACTCCACGGGATCCTCCATGGAGCGCGCCACCGACGCCAGCGCGGCGAGATGAATGACGTACTCAACTCCAGGAAAGAGTGGATGAATGGAATCAAGGTCACAAATGTCAGCGCGGCAGAATTCAATTTTTCCCCGGACCGACGCGAGATTCGCTTCATGCCCGGTGGAGAGGTTATCGAGAACGCGCACCGATTCGCCGCGCCGGATCAGCTCCTCGACGATGTGTGAGCCGATGAACCCTGCGCCGCCAGTTACCAGATAAAGGGCCACTCTGCCTCCCGAGGGAGAATCGATGAATCGTCATGAACACCAAGCGGCGGTGCATCGACCCTGCGACCCGTTACGGTCTGATTCCGCTGCCAAGGGAAATTTAATCGGTTTCTGCTCGCGCTGAGATCGATAGAGAGCTTCAAAAATCTCTGCCGTCTTACGCCCCTCTACACCCGGAATCGACGAATCGCGGCCCGCCATGACCGCCTTTAGAAAGTCCGATATCTGAAGCTCGTAATAGTAGTCGATGGGATTAATGCTCAGAAATAAATCGGTGTCTTCCTTCTGCCATTTCTTCAATAATTCCGCTTCTCCCGGTATGGTCCACAAATCGTTGATGGGAGGTTCGGCCATGTTTGACATTCCGGCAATGAACATTGCGCCGCCATCGCATTGGACTCCAATGGAAGCACCATTGCTGCCATGCACGTAAACCCTTCCGTAAAGCGCAGGATTCTGTGAATTACTAACCATGATATTGCCCAATGCGCCGTTCTTAAAACGCAGCACTGCCACTGCGGTGTCCTCAACTTCGATGTAGGGATGGTTCAGGTTGGCCCAAAATCCGAAGAGTTCCTCCACCTCGCCCATATACCAGTGGAGTAGATCAAGTTGGTGCGGCGCCTGGTTGACCAGCACGCCTCCCCCTTCACCACGCCACGAACCGCGCCAGGGGTCGCTGCGGTAATAAGCCTCGTCACGCCAACCGTACATGGTCACCGAACCGAGGATGGGCCGGCCCAACTTACCGTCCTCAATCGCCTTCTTGACGCGTGCGCACGGAGCATAGAACCTCCGCTGCGAGATCATTCCAACCTTTACCCCATGCGCCTTTGCGGTATCGAGGATGGCATCACAATCCGCCAACGATGAAGCCAGAGGCTTTTCAATCAGGAGGTGGACGCCGGCCTTGGCGGCTCTAACGGCGTGAAAGGCGTGCAAGGGATGGGGAGTGCAGATGGCCAGGGCCTGCACGCCCTCTTTCAAAATCATCTCTTCAACATCGCAATACGGTTTGACTTTGTGCGTGGCGGCAAATTGCTGGGTGCGTTTCAGGTCCCTTCCGCAAACAGCGACGAAAACGGATTCTGGAGATTTGCTGAGCGCCCTGGCATGCAGGTGCCCGACCTTCCCGCAACCGACGATGGCAGTTCTGAGTTTGGTCATTTTCTGGAATCTTCCTTCCCCGCCCCCACAGGGCAAGGTAAGTCCGGCATGGGCTGGCACTACGTTAGCAGGATTACTTTCAACAGGCCGGGCTCATGATCATACAAGCGGCCAAACCACGCGGCCCCTTCTGCCAGGGGAGGAGTGGCGCTGATCAGCGCTTCCGTTTTAATAGCGCCGCGGTTGAGCAGGTCCAAACAGGCTGGGTATTCCCCGGCGCTGGAGCAACTTCCCGCGAGCGTCAGCTGCCGCGTCACGACGGCCTGCAAGGGGATTTCAACCGTGGGGCGGATGTTTCCCACCAGGGTCAGGAATCCGCCTTTGCGCAAACTGGAAACCGCGGTGTTGACCGTTGGGCTTAAGCCAACCGCTTCCACCGCAATGTCTGCGCCCCGTCCCTGAGTGTGAGCTCTCACCACTTCCCCCACGTCGCATTCATCAGACTTCAGGCCGACGCCGGCGCCCAGTGCCTGCGCCAACTTTAACTTTTCCGGCACCAAATCGACGGCGATGATCTTTCCGCACCCGGCCGCGTGCAAGGCTTGCACCACCAGAAGGCCGATCATGCCCACCCCGACCACGACCGCGGTATCACCGAGGGAAACGGGGGTACGCTCGACGGCGTGCACGGCAATGGACACGGCTTCAACCAAGGCGGCTTGCTCAAACGAGACGGAATCGGGAAGACGATAAAGAATGCGCTGGGGCAGGGCCACATATTCAGCGAAGGCGCCGTGCTGCCGGTAATCTTCGCAGGAAACGCCCAGGACGCGGCGATGGTCGCACAGGTTGATCAAACCCTTCTGGCAGTACCAGCACTTACCACAGGATATTGTGGAATCGAAGGTTACCCGGTCACCTGGTTTCCAATCTTTAACATGTTTTCCCACCTCGGCAATCACACCGGCAGCTTCATGGCCCATAATAATGGGCGGCCGCCGGCGGCCAGTGGAGCCGTCCATTCCATGCACATCGCTGCCGCATATTCCGCACGCGCGCACCCTGACCAAAACTTCATCGTCCGCCATCTGCGGGTCAGGGGCATCTCCATATACCAGCTTCTTGTACTCGGTCAGGGTAAGAGCTTTCATGATTTCGAGAACCTTGTTCCTTAGGGATCGCATGGTATCCTTCGCAGCGCGCGATTCTGCTGCATCAAGTGCACCATGCGTCGAACACTATAACCCAAAACGCGAAACGGTGGAACGCCGCGCGCTGCATCGGGAATGTTTTTCGAGCGCCGCCCTACAAGCGGCCTGGCACAATAATCTGGCTCTGCGGTTTCCTTCCGAGCTACAATGCCCATCCGCAAAACAGCGGGAGGCAAACCCACCATGAAGCGACGGCATTTTCTGACGAAATCCCTGGCCGCAAGTTCTCTGGCCGGCGGACTGAATGCGAGCGCAAGCCCTCTGCCGGCCGGGTCCGATGCGACGGGTCAGGCCGCGGTGAAAGAGGGATACGCCCGCTTTGAGGAATTGAATGGAGCGCTGGACCGGGCCGCCATGCAGCGCGGATGGTTGACGCAGGTGGACCCGAGTTACCATCACGCCCCACAAGCGGCTATTGAGGCTTTCAAGGATCGCAAGTTCGGCATACGAATTCACTGGGGGCTCTACTGCCTCATTGGCAGCGATGCTTCATGGGCGCTGGCGGGAGCTAACAGGCAGTTTTGGGACGCCTACAATGTGTTCTATCAGTTTTTCAATCCGACGAGCTTTGATGCCGACGCCTGGATGGAATTATTCGAGCAAGCCGGCGCCAGGTATTTCACCTTCACCACCAAGCACCACGACGGTTTTTCCATGTGGCCAACCAGGGTCTTGCAGGATTCCATCAAGCTGACCCCCAAGGGATTTGGCTATGGCGGAGTTGAGCACACCGAGAAAGTGATTCAGAGCTACAGCATTCAGGATGGCCCGTATAAGAAGGACATCGTCCGCAGCATGGTGGAAGCAGGCCGACGGAAGGGAATGGGGATTGGACTCTACTACTCGCACGTCGATTGGCACGATCCTGCCTATGCCTGGGATCCCTTCAATCAACACTACGATCCGCATTTCACCCGGGAGTCCGACCCGGAGCGCTGGAAAACTTTCATCGCTCACGAGCGCGAACAGTTGCGCGAGTTGATGGCGAATTACGGTAGAGTCGACTATCTCGATTTTGATATCGGCTGGCCCCAGGCAGCGGCTGACGATCTTGCCGAGATCACGATGATGGTCAGGAAGATGCAACCGGACGTGATCATTCGAGGCCGGGGAATCGGCGCGTATGGCGATTACTACACCCCGGAGAGAAAGATTCCTGGCGGCCCTTCCGAGGGAGTTTGGAAAGTCATCTACCCCTGCGGGGAGGCATTTTCCTATCTGCCGAATGATTCGTACAAGCCTGCCGAATGGATCGTCGAAAGCCTCATTGGCATCGTGGCCAAAGGCGGCAATTTTGAAGTCGGTGTGGGCCCCATGCCCAGCGGCGAATGGCCCACCGAGACCGTGGAACGTCTAAAATATACCGGCGACTGGCTGCGCGTGAATGGCGAGGCGATTTACAACACCCGCCCGCGCAAGGTTTTTCGCGAGGGAAATAATATTTGGTTCACATCCAGCAAGGATGGCCGCTACGTGTACGCCATTCACATTGGCTGGCCCGGGGAGAATTTCACCACTCGATCTGTGCGGGCTGTGAAAGGATCGCAGATTTCGATGCTGGGAGTGGACCAGCCACTGGAATGGGAGCAAGACAATGCGACCTTGAGAGTTTCCATTCCTCCCGCCATCGCCGATCACAAGCCGTGCCAGCAGGCGTATGCATTCAAGATCGTCGCCGAGCCGCAGTGATTTGCGTGGCTCGCCAAAACGTACCCTGCCACGTCATCAGTGGTTAACTCTCCAAGACCAATGGAAATGCGCCGCAAACGGGTGAATTTCCGCCGCCCTCGAAAAGCAAATTTTCGAAGAAACCTCCATTCAAAATGATGCCGGCCTCAGAGTTCAGAATGTCCTTGACAAATGCGGCCGATTTACTTACATTGGTTAATGAGAAGAGCCCCTCTTAGACACACCTTTAGCCTTCTGAACTAAGTCTGGTTATCTCGTACTACATCTTTAAACAGACAACCGGGAGGTTGTCATTTACGTCTGCCATCTCTCGACGTCCCTCACACTTGATGGCAAGCGACGTTTATGGCGATTTGCCCTGCCTGGCGAGGTCTGCCAGTGTCTTACCCTCTGCTCTGGAACTGGCATCCATCGGCGTCTCGGGCATCGTCCCGGGAAACTTCAACCGAAAGTACAACACAAGGGAGCAGGCCCACCAGGCCGCCCCAACCGAGAGGAATAGAGAAATATATGGCAACAAAACTTTTCGTAGGTAATCTGCCCCATAGCACCACTGATGCAGGTCTCAGCGAGTTTGTAGTTAACGCAGGCTTTCAAGTGGCCTCAGCCGTGGTCATCCGCGACAAAATGACAGGATCGCCGCGTGGCTTCGGATTTGTCGAGCTCGCCGAAGGCGAGGATGTTCAGCGGGCAATTGCTGGCTTGAATGGCCAGTCGCTCGATGGCAGACCTTTAACCGTCAACGAAGCTCGCCCTCCGCGCACTGATTTTGCACGCCCCCGTGGCGGTGGTGGCGGCGGTGGTGGTGGCCGCGACAACTTCAGCCGCCGACGAGATTACTAAGACCCGGAAGTCTCGCGCTGACAGGTCGGCGCCGCTTGGAAGAGGCCTGTTCCCAAGCGGCGCCGGCCCTCGCGCGAAACCTGTCGAATTGAATAGATCTCAGGTGGGCACATCCGCACGCCTGCCCGAAGTGGTACGACCGGACTCCGGGACATGCTCGCGACAAACGCAATGTCCCAGGCGTTCCGGTAATTCCGCGTTATTTTCCCAAGCTGCTCAGCAGCTCCATCAGAATAAAATTACGTGTTGGCGTAAGCAAAAAGAGGGGGACTGATTATGGAACTTCCACAAGGTATCGATGGCAAATTCCGCTTCATTCTTGTAGCCGCCAAACGCGCGCACCAATTGATCGGCGGAGCCAAGGCGCGCGTACAGAGCGAAAGCAAGAAAGTTATCATTATTGCCCAACGAGAAGTCAGTGCAGGCCTTGTCCCCTTTATGATGCACGATGGCAAAGGTCACGACCTTGACCGAGCCGCCACAGTGCGAGTCGGGTAAATCAGTTGCATCCCTCCACGCTGGTCGCGACTGACGTTCTTTTACACCTTCTCAGAGAATTCGTGACTTGATTCTCCCAACGTCCCGCCCCGACGTCCGGCCCTACTTTCGCAAATAGTTGTCCGTCCCATTCAGCCAATCATAGCGGATGGGGCTGAACACTTCGATGACGCTCGAATCTTCCATGGCCAACGCACTGTGCGGTAGATTGGATGGTATCACCAGCACTTCCCCGGCGCGCACCATCACCTCCCTGCCCTCCATTTCAAACTTGACGGCGCCTTCGATCACCATGCTGATCTGCTCGCTTTCATGGTGGTGAAGTGGCACTACACAGTCCTTTGAAAGCCCCAGGCGGGCCACCATCGCTTTTTCACCCGTAACATACTTCCTCCAGAATTTGTCGTGAATGATTTCTTTTTTGACACTCTCCCAAACCAAGTGCTGCATTGCAATCCTCCTGAATCGTCGATTTGATGATGGATTTTCCCGGGTCCCGCCCTGGAGCCAAGGTATCATTGTACACTCCGGAGGCTGGTTCCGCGCTAAAATGGCGAGGGAAAATGAGTTGAAGTGTCTCCGCGCAGACCCATGCTTTCAATGGCCACTCCTCACGGCGTATTCAATTCGACTATTCTTCACCTGATCGATGACATCGCGATCTTCTACATGGTGATGCTGCTTTGGATTCCCTTCTACTGGTTTGTGTTCCATCCCGCCATTCGCTTTTGGCGGAAAGTGGGAACTCGCGCCTTCTGGCTCGCGTTTCCCGTTTGGTTGCTATTCGCGGTCGCAATTATCACGTCACGCCATGAGCTCGTGGCTCGGCGTCTGGAGCGAAATGTACTTACGTGGCTCGCGGGCGGCGTCCTCTTCTTAGTGGCGAGCTGGCTCGACATACAAACGCGTCACACGTTTGGGTGGCGGCGCCTGGTGGGCCTCACAGAACTGAACCCCGATCATCGCTTGTGCGGAGTGGTTCAAAAAGGAGTTTACGGCCAAGTACGTCATCCCCGATACCTGCTCTACATGCTGATGGTTTTCAGCATGGCCTTCCTGACCGGGGCGCTGGAAATTTTTTTGCTGGCGTTTCTCAATATCTTGTTATATCAAATCCTCGCACCGCTCGAGGAACGCGAACTCCTGGACCAATACGGCCCCGCGTACGAAAAATATCGGCGCACGGTCCCGCGGTTTGTGCCTCGTCTCGGGCGGATGCCCGCGTCCCCGACCTCGTCCTGAACGGGAGGTTTCCATGCTTCAGCGTTTAACTTTCTTCCTACTCGTCGCTATGAATATGGCGGTACTACGGCTATGCGCCCAGCAGGCCTGCCCCAGTTTTGCGGATACACCTGATCCTAATGAAGCCCAGTTGATGTTGACGGTCAACAGCACCGACGATCCCCAGGAGCAAATTGCGGCTCTTGACAAGTTCGCGAAAGAGCACCCGGACTCCAAGTTTATGGGCTGCGTTAACGAGTACTATGCAAGTGCCAACCTGAAGCTGAAGGATTACGACAAATCCATCGAGTTTGGAGAAAAAGATCTGGCGTTGAATTACCAGGACCTGAATCTGCTCTTCACCCTGATGCGGGCCTATGCCTCAAGTAACAAGGTGAGCGACACGATTTTCGAGGTTATCAATAAAGTCCCGGACCAGGCCAGGGTGGAAACCAGCAGCCCTGCGCACCCCCTGAAGGCCACTGACGATCAGTGGGCCAAGATTCAGGCGGATGCGCGGGAACTGGCCAAGGCCAGCCATGACTATGCCGTGTGGGCGTTTTTCCAAGTCATACCGCGCGTCACCGATCCCGCAAAACAGATTCAGGCGCTCAACAGCTTTGTGAAGACCTATCCTGAGACGGAGAAGGACAACGCGACGCAGATCAACACCTTGTACTTTGATGCGTATCGGATGCAGGGAAATTATGACAAGACGATTGAGTTCGGCGACAAAGTCATCGCCACCGACCCCAGCAACGTGAGGGTGCTGAATACCCTGGGCTTGATTTATTCATTCGCTTTGCCCCACCCCTCCCCTGAAAAGGGAGCCGCTTACGCACAGAAGGCCTTGGCAGCCACCCAGGGACTGAAAAAACCAGAGGGGGCTGATGATGCCGCGTTTAAGAAAGACCAGACGAACCAACTGGGCATGGCCCATTTAATGCTGGGTTATGCCGCACTGATCCGGGCTGAGAAGACTGGTAAGTTGGTACCGGCGATTGACGAATTGAAGCTCGCCAGCACTCTGCTGGAGGGCAACCCACCACTCCAGGGCCAGGCCCTCTATTACCTAGGCTTTGCCTACGAACGGGGGACGCCCGCCAATCACCGTGGAGCTATCGAGTCGTTGAATAGATCATCGAGCTTGCCGGGACCCATGCAAGGCCAGGCTCGGGCCCTGCTCGCAAAGGTTAAAGCAGCGATTAAGTAGTCAGGCATTCGGACCGGCACGTCGATTCCAAAACCAGTACACCAGGACTCCCACGCCCAGCATGACGGCGCCGCAACCCGCCTCGACTGGCTCTTCCACCAGCGTGTTTAGCAGGAACCAAGCCGAACCCAAAACAAAAACAAGCGGCACGTAGGGATATCCGAAGACGCGGTAAGGACGCGGCGCGGCCGGCCACGTGCGCCGCAACACCAATACTGCCAGCGCCGTCAGCGCATAGAACACAAATGCGGCGAAAATTGCATAGGTGAAAAGCTGTTCATAAGTGCCGGCCGCCACCAGCGCAACGGCCCATACCCCCTGCACCAGCAAAGCCACGTGCGGCGTGTGAAAGCGCGGGTGCACACGGGCGCACCACCGGAAGAACACGCCATCCATTGCCATGGCGTAATAGACGCGGGGAGCGGCCAGAATGCTGCCATTCAGGCTTCCCAGCGTGGAAATGATGATCACCAAGGAGACCAGGTAAGAGCCGGTGCGGCCGAAGATGCGAACGGCTGCATCCGCTCCCACGCGAGTTGAGCGCGCCACCTGGTCGATCGGCAGCACGTGATAGTAAACCAGGTTCAGCGCCAGGTAGATTGCAATCACCGTCGCGGTTCCCAAGATCAAGGCCAGTGGCACGTTACGCTCCGGGCGCTTGACCTCGCCCGCTGCAAACGTGCAGGCATTCCAGCCTTCGTAAGCCCAGAACGCGCCGACCATCGCCACGCCGAAGGAAGCTGCAAACCGATGGCCAGTGGGCGCCGCGAGTTGCGCAGGGCCGCCTGGCAACCCTCTCACGAGCACGTATGCCATCAGGATGATCACGGCAATTGCGCCCATCTTCAGGCCCGTCAGAATTGACTGCACCCTGCCGCCCTCGCGCACGCCAAGATAATTGATCGCCGTCAAAACCACGATCGCCGCGGCTGCGGCCGCTTTTTGTTCCCAATGGCCAAGAGGAATAAACTCATTCGTGTATTCGGAAAAACCCACTGCCAGCACTGCAATCCCCCCGGTTTGCGCGGCAACAAAGAATGACCATCCACATAGAAAACCCGTCAGAGGGCCGTAGGCCTCGCGCAGATAAACGTACTGCCCGCCGGCGTAGGGCATCATGCCGGCTAACTCCGCAAATGAGAGAGCGCCGAACATGCTCAACAAACCGGTGACCGCCCACACCGAAAGCGCTGCGTCCCGAGTGCCCAGCGAGCGGGTAATCTGCGCGGGCACAATGAAGATGCCCGTGCCAATCATGATTCCAATCACGATGGCCGTGGCTTCCCACCACCCCAGCGCCCGCACCAATTGCGGCGGGGCAGAGACGGCATCGGTCGCAACCGGATCATTTGGGGATGAATTCATGGATTAAAGAAAGTCCCACAGGACTCGCGACACAATAGAAGAATTCCCTCGCGCGGTCAATCGGAGAAGTTTCCAACTTTTGGCTAAGGCACCAGAGTGCGGCCGCACTGGCAGGCGCGAGCTACGGCGGGAATGAAGCAGGAAAACTGACACTTGCCGGCTTTAATCAGCCGTGTCAACTGACCGTAGAACCTGTGCGAACCCATCATTTATTCAGGAGTTGCTTCTCCAGCTTTTGGGTGCGCAAACTTAACTCATTCAATTGGCGCATGTCATCTTCCGCGGAGGTTACGGCATTTTGGATACGGCCCAGGGTGGCGCCGCTGCACGCGCCGGAACTGGGGTCATGACTGGTATCAAGCATGCTGCTCATGGCGTGGAATTCCCCGGTAATGTCACGGTAGCGGCGAAGAATGGAAGTCAGGTAAACGTCGCGGCGGCGGTCCAGGTCCTGGATGTTGCCGATAATTCGAACCACTTCGGCAGCGCGGGCGCTGGCGGTACCGGTATTGGTCTTTAGCTCGGCGTTATCCGCTTCCAAAACCGCGGTACGCTGGCGGGCAATATCCGACGCCGCGACAGCTGCATCGAGCTTTTTTTCCAGGTCATCCAGCTGGGCCTGCGAATCAGCCTGCTGCTTTTGCAAACGCTCCTCGGCGCTCGCCAGGGCTTTGGCGTTCTGGTCACTGGAATTCGAAAGCTGCCCCTGGAGTTCCGTGAGGGCAGAATGCGTTTGCGCCAGTTCCCGGTCCAGGCGCTCGATGACTGCTTCCCTCTTGACGATGTCGCCGTGGTCATTCACTCCCGCCGCCTCCTCGGTGGCCGGGGCAGCCTTTTGCAGTTCCTTCTGGCGCAAAGTTTCCCGCAGCTGGCGGATGGTCTGGGCATCGGCGTCCTGGTGCCGCTGGTAGTCGGTTATCCGCCGCTCCTGGCGGAGCATCAAAACGAGTGCCACCACGACAACCGCACCAAGAATGAGTTCGAAAGTGATTCGCGTGCTCAAGGGCCGCATCAACCCTCCTTCGGGCGCACGCGGGTGCGCCAGGAAAGCTTCGCGTCTTCACCATCGCAAGGGGCACTGAGATGGATTTGCGCATTGTTATGAGACTTGGGGGGCACTTGCAGAGTCAGGCGCCAGGCGCTGGAAATGCGATTGAAGGCTTCCGTGATCTTATCCGGGATTTCCCCCACTGACCGGCACAGCAGCCCTCTGCCTCCCGTGGCGTCTGCCAGGGTCAGCAGCCCATTCTCATAGGATTGGTTGAGGGTGTCCGCGCGATAATTAAGATGGAGCACAAACAGGGGAGCCTCCAGCGAACCGATATCTTCCACGAGCTTGGAGATCTTATCCTGAATCAGGGCGTCAGGAAAGACCCGGCTGATGTCGTGGGGATCGCTCTCATTGATGACCGGGTTAGTATAATCCTCGCGGTAATTATAGATGTTGCTGTCTGTAATGTACAGGACGGACACCCGGACGGCTGATTTACGTATCAGATCGTCTGCCAGCGAGAGGGCAGGAGTGACGGTCTCCAGCAACCCAGGCTTCCCGGTGCTGGCAACACCCTTGATCGCGTCCAGGAGCGGTTGGCGGTCCGGGCCGGGGTCAGCGAGTACATGTAATCCGTCCTGGTCACGCAGGAGGGCCACCCACGCATTTGCGGGCAATTTGGAGATTTGAGCCACGAGCGCCTGTTTCGCGGCATCCACCAGCGAAGCATCACCAGTGACGTCGAGAACGAGCAACAGGACCTGATCGCTTCCCTGCCCCAACTGGGAGATCACGGGAGCCAGCTTGCCGTTGAAGGTGGCCGCAAACTTCGGAGCGGGCCCGCAATTACCCTCCTCAATCCAGGCGGGAATGGAAACGGCGGCCGTTTGCGCCTGGAGAGTTCCGAGCGAAGAAACACCGGCGAAGAATATGAGCAGCGGAAGGCAGGGTCGGAGCATCAGAAGCTGAACTTCAATCCAAGTTGGATAACTCGCCCACCGTGCGAGCCAATAATTCTACCCGCGTCGACATTGGGCGCATCGGCCGGGCCAATCGTCATATCAGGATAATTCCAGTTTGCATGGTTGAGAACATCCAGTGCCATCGCGTTAAACTCCAGTGACTTTTCGCCGCCGATCGGTAGGCGCTTGCCCAGGCTGACATCCATGGAATTGTAACCAGGACCCAGTAAGCCCGCCACGGTGCGCGCGCCATTCCCCGCGGTAAAATCCGCAGGCTGCGCGAAAGCCGCAGGATTGTACCATTCTGCGGGTCCGGGATCCGCAACGTGGGGACTTACCCCGGGGACGTCGTTTACGTTCAGAATGGGAAGAACGTTGCCGGTGTTGTTGAACTCCGGATGGGGAGCAAGCGGGGTTCCATCATTCCAGTATGCATTGCCGCTAAGAGACCATCCCCTGACGAGGGCGCCGCCAATGCCATTAAGGTTCAGCAGCGGCTGGTTGGGGCCGAAAGGAAATTCATACACATAACTGAGAGTAATGAACTGAGGCGTGTTGTCAGAACTCACTGACCAGTTATCGTGCAGGTTGAAGAGATCCTGATTCCCGTAAGGGCCCGAATAATCATCGACCTGCCGGGAAAGTCCATAATAAGCAGTAAACGTCAAACCAAACGACGCGCGCTTTTCCACGCGAATATAACCAAGGTCCCGCTGATAGCTTCCTGCGGGGTAAAGTCCGTAGAGTTCGAACGCTGTGTATTGCGGGTAGGGCTGAAGCGAGGAGTGGAACGAATAATTGTACAAGTTGTTGCCGTAAGCCATGTCGGAAGGCGGGAGGGCGTTGGGATCAACGATGCCGTCGCCCACCAGAATGTCATGACCCACGGTGTGGGTTACCCCCACCGATACGGCGATGGAAAACGGAACATCATGTTCCACGGAAAACGCCGCAGTTTGATAAACGGGCTCCGCCCTGGAGAGGTTCATGAAATCCGCCATGGTGTTATCGGCCGCCGTGGGGCTGAGGTCCGGCAAGGACACCCCAAGTGGAGGGAAACCAGCCGACAAATCCATAGCCGGGCTGAGCTGCGTGTTGGGAGATATTAAGGTCTGGCGAGCGTTGAATCCTTGTGTGGCCCATTGTCCGTTGTAAATGGGAATCTGGCTATGCGCGCGACTGCAGGAACCGCTGACCACCGTCTTGCTGCTGCCCCGTGGGTTCCAGGTAACGCTGAAAGAAGGGTCAATGTCGTAATTCACGGGACGCATGCCGCGCGACAATCCGTCGCTTCCGGCAAAGGCGAGTGCCCCTGGGCGGCCGTTGGAGGGGTCAATCAAATTGGGGTCCACGGTACTTTGACGGTTGTACTTCTCAGTCCGCGGCGTGCGGCGACTGAAGGTCAGCGAGGCCGAAAGGTTGAGATCCTTGCGGACCGCGTACCGGTCTGCCGCCGTGAACCCGTCGTAAGAGTCGCGAAAGTAGGATGGCGCGGTAGTAATGGTGAGATCCGCATTGGCGGGCAGTCCGAGCAGAAAACCCGCAAAGGGATCGCCTGTATCAATAATTCCCGGCAGACTGGTGATGTCCGCACTGAATTGGAAGTTGCCGGAAGGATAGGCGGGGATCAGCGAATTAACCTGGTAGAAATATGCCTGCCCCGTGAGATGAACGGAATGCTTGCCTTTGTGCGTCGACCAGACATCGGTGAGGGCGACGGTGGTGCGTACGTTGCGTGACATGGGGTAAGCCGTGCCCATGGAAACGTAGGTGGACAGGGAATAGATCGGAAAAGGCGTGGCCATCCCGCTGCCCGACTGCACGACGTCGGAGTAAATCCCGAAGGTTGCCGAATTCATCGTGTTGGAGCCGGCAGTATAAACGTAATTCAGTTCACCGCGCGTTGTGGAAAAATGCTGGTCCGGGGAAGTGGGGCTGGCGTCATTGGGAAAGTATTTCGAGGGGCTCAAATACCCGCTGGATAGGGTCGTGTTGAAGGTCAGGCGATGCTTCTCATGAAAAGGGTGGTCCAGCTTGGCGATGATTCCATCCGCGTCGTCGACCTGCGGCGAATTCACAAAATAGTTATTCTGGAAAAATGGACCAATGTTCGTGTTGGGCACCGGGTACAAGGTAAGGGCCTGCTGCGCCACGGACGAGAGGCGGTTCGCAGGAATGTTGTTCCCGGGGAACTGCTGCCGAAGGTATTGCAGATTGCTGATTGAGACTGGCTGAGCTGGGTCGTAGGCGGGATTGGGCGTGGTCTGCTCGGGATCGTAAATGGGCAGGGGTTGGCCTGCGGTATTCACGGTTTGCGAAAAATTTCCCTGCCGTTGCAGCACGGTGGGAATGGTTAACAGGTTGGCGCGGTAAATCCGTTCGCGCACGCCCTCATACGACAGCATGAAGAAGGTGTTATTGGGATTAGTGATCAGGCGGGGGGCCAGCAGCGGTCCGCCAATATTGAAGCCGAACTGATTGCGGCGCAGCGGTGAAACGCTCTCACCGTTCTGTTTCACTTCGTGCGGAATGGCGTCCAGAAAGTCATTGCGGAGGTTTTCGTAAACGCGCCCGTGCCAGCGCATTTTGGGGCCCCGATGGTCCTGCGAATTCGGCGGGCTTTCCGGACGGATCCCCAATTCCTTGGTAAGAACCTTGAATTCATCGGCCGCCTGAGATAG
>Ga0206987_1071_pt1 | contig 22001 bp, 15 predicted proteins | sample Alteio_BWMinCont_11_FD_153281 | JGI IMG/M metagenome (GOLD analysis project Ga0206987, IMG submission 153281) | Enriched cells from forest soil in Barre Woods Harvard Forest LTER site, Petersham, Massachusetts, United States -... | ecosystem: Environmental > Terrestrial > Soil > Temperate forest >... | reverse complement strand
CGAAAATGCCGTAAGGAGCCTTGAGCGCGGAGAGGGCGTCCACCACGGCTCCCTCCGGTGAGGCCTCCCAGGTGACGAAATCACCGGTCAGGGCCACCAGATCAGGCTTCAATTGATTCACCATGGCCACGTATTTGCGGATGTCCACCGCCGGCATGAAGGGCCCCACGTGAATGTCAGAAAGCTGGGCAATGCGAAAACCGTCGAAGGCCTTGGGAAGGTCGCGCAGCACGATGCGCGGGTGGGTGGTCTCAATTTCCGTGCGCTCGTATAACAATCCATAAGCGCAGGCCGCGAAGGGCGTGGCGCTTACGGCCACGGCGGTTTTGGCCAGAAAATGGCGGCGCTCGGGCGACAACAATCCATCACTCCCGGAGGCAGAGGGGCGAACCATTTTTCCATAAAGCCAATTCAGTCCGCGCCCCAGAAGGCCACAAATGTAGAACGCGGTTATGGCGACAAACCCCAGCAGAGAAGAGAGCATCCACCAACGAAAGGGCGCCTGCAGCAGCGCCGCCTCAACCGTCAGGCGAGCGGGTTCGGGAGCGGTGCGGGGCCAGAAGAGGTTGAGAGCCAACAAGACGGCGTAGACGCCCACTCCCAACCAGCCCAGCCATCGGCGCGCGGACGGGTGGGAGATGAATCTTCTTGCCAGTTTGCGGGCCTGCGACAACCAGAAAATCTGGCTGGGAATAAACAGGATAAAGGCCAGCATCAGAAACATATGTCGATAGATCATTTCACCATGCCTGCGGAAAGGTTCCAGCTCCATTATATATGATGCGGGGCGAAGCTGGCTTGATGCTTTTCCCAGACGGAGCGAGAGCGGATAAACAATGGAAGCTCGGCGCGCAGGGTTATTCGGCTTCGGCCTTTTTCAGGAATTGGCAAACGAGGGGATCGGCGTGGGCGGCGAAATTGTCGAGCCTGGCAAAGCCGTCCGGGGCGGCGCCTAAGCTTGGAATCTCGGTGCAAGTGAGCACCCGGAAGCAGAAGCCGTGACGCAACAACAGGTGGTTGACGTCTTCTTCGGAGAATCCTTTTTCATCCTCCCGCCAGTATTGATTGCATACCATGATGGCGGCATCATACCCCGGCGTCCGGGGAGAGGCTTCGACGCTGCGGGTCAGGTTAACCTGGGGAACGCCGCGGAGCTCCGCTGTGGTTTGCTGCACAATCTTCCAGCCCGAGTAAAGCGTGCAGATATCCTGGGCGTGGCGGCCCACCCAGTCGGGGCTGATGAAAACCTGGATGGGATCTTCTGATCCCCGGGTATAGATGCGGTCGACAATCTGGGCGGGCCAGTATGACTGGCGCACGAAACGCGCATAGACGGACTGGTCATCGGTTCCCTCAAAGGCTTCAATGCGCTTCGGAAACCGGGTCAGCACTCCCGTCAGCCGCAGATGGGCCTGGGTCCGCGCCGTGCTGGTGCGGGTTTCAGCCGCGATCCCCGCCACCAGAATCGCGATCAGGATCAGCCGATATGTTGAAACTCGGTGCATTTTAGAATTCGCGCCAGCAAGAAGAGCAAGGCCAGGGGCAAAGCGAAAGTCAGGAAACCCAGACCCGCATCCACCGTCGACATATAAGGCATGCATCTCGGCCCGGCGGCGCTCACAATTCCCACAAAGCTCAGCAGGCGTACGAAATTTCCCAGATAGGCCAGGGGAATGGCCGCAGCGACCAGCACTCCTCGCCGATACCAGGGACCCTGCAAAAGGTACGCGTAAACGGCCGAAATGGCCAACAGCGCAACGGTGGACCGCAGGCCATTGCACGCAGGCGCCACGATCACGGAGAGGTCAGGGTTGGGGAATTGCAATTGCGCTCCCGCACAGTGCAAGCCCATGCCCGCCAGGTTGGCTAGCCCCGCGGTGGTCCGGGCGCAGAGCGCCTGCAAGGGGAAATCAATGGCCAGCATAATGGCAGGAGGCAGGGGCAGAAGGAAAAGCAAGAATGCCAGGGGGAACGCCATGGCGCGCAAGGTCTGCCAGCCACGCAACGCCAGAACTCCTCCCGCCAGCGTTGCGACCAGCAACGGGGGAGTGAGGAAGACCATCCCGATCCCCTTGAAGTCGAACCATGCGGTCTCAGCCACAAAAACCGCCACCAGGCCCAGTCCCAACACGGAAGGATTTATCGGCAGGGACTTCAAGTGATCGCGGTCAAGGTAAATCAAGCCAAGACAGATCAAGGGTACGAACGGGCAGAGCGAATAGATGCCGTCGGAGACCCAAGTCACCGCCAGGGCGTCTAAACGTCGCCAGAAAAAAAGCAGAAAGGGAATCAGAAGGGTAATGCTCCAGCCCCAACGCTGAATACGGGCAAGGCGGGGCATCACCTCTGGAAGGTTCGTGATGGTACCCAGAAACTCACCTCAACTATTTGCGGACGCGTGAGCGGAAGTACTGCCACGCGATGCCGGCGCCGCCCAGAGCAACCAGTACCATCGTCGGGTCCTCAGGAACAACGGAAAACAGCGGCGGCTTAGCCAACGCCAACGCCGTAGCGCTGGAAGACATCGTAAGCACGAGCACACCAAGCGCCCAACCCGCAAGCGAACGCATTTTCATAGACATCTCCAAGTTGTGGACTGACTGCCCCTTTACTGACAGGTGGAAGGAAAACTACAATAAGCCCGCCATCGAGTCAAGGAATTTTTGACGGACAAGGTCGCGAGAGTGCCGCATCGGCTGATCACGGGCGAGACGAGGCATCACCCCCGAACGGTCCCTGGTGGCTGCGAGCAATTACTCTGAACTATTTGCGGGCGCGTGAGCGGAAGTACTGCCAGGCAATGCCTGCGCCACCCAGAGCAACCAGTATCATGGTTGGATCCTCTGGAACGGGAGAGGGAATCAGCGTCGGCCTGACGAATGCCAACCCCATTGAGGTGGAAGACGCCAGGACGACGAACATCGTACAAGCTAATGCCGTGACGGAACGGAAGTTCATAGTTTCTCCAAGTTGTGGACTAACTGCCCCATTTCTGACAGGTGGACAAAAAGTATAGTAAGCGCGCTACCGAGTCAAGAAATAAGTGGTGGACTTGGCCGAGAACCAAGAATAATCGCTCTCGGAAGGCATGGGGGGCTGTGTTCGAGTCTCTTGATTCAGCAGATTCCCCGCTGTACTGGACAGAATCCACCTCTAGGCCGGGCTGAAGGGTTACGGTCACCTCAATTTGATTGACTTTTGACAATTTTGGGGCTACGCTGAGTAGTTACGTAGCAACAATTCATCTCTTCGAATAATAACCACTGAGGAGCCCAATGCAACTGATGCAATTTCAGATAGGCGACAAGGTTGTCTATCCCAATCAAGGTGTGGGCATAGTAGAACAGATTTCTACTCGCAATCTCACAGGACAGCCGGAAATGTTCTATTTATTGAAGCTCGGCCCCACCAGTATGCGCGTTATGGTTCCCCTGGGCAGCGTTGCCAACGTGGGCCTGCGCCGAGTCACTAAGAGTAGTGAAATCAGCAGCATACTGGATTATCTCCAGAAGGGCCGATGCAAGTCCGCAGGCGACTGGAAAGGCCGATTCAAGGAGAACTCCGAAAAAATGCGGAGTGGCTCACTGATGCAGGTGGCCGAAGTCCTGAAAACGCTCATTATTTTAAATCAGGCCAAGCCCCTCTCCTTCCGGGAAAAGAAGATGCTGGACCGCTCCTGGCAGCTTTTAGTAGATGAAGTTGCCGTGGCGAAGGGCCAGGCCAAAGAAGCGGTTGAAACGCTTCTGGTTAAGTCGCTGTCAAAGGTCAATTTGAAGGCGCCCCTCCCCAGTTAGTGTCGCTCTAATCCAAGATTTAAACCCCTGGATCGGAAACGTTATCCTGAAAATAGCCACGCTTCGACTTTGAATAGCCGAAGCGTGGCTGTTCTTGCATATGCGATGGCCTTCTGACGGGCCGCGTGACTCTTGGCGACGGCCTTCCTACTCCTCCAGATTTTATGAGGAGACCCCTCCCTGGCTGTCCCCCCTCACCGAAGTTCTCCGACGAGCATCTAATAAAAGTAGGCTGGGGGCGGAAGGGGCAGGAGAAGGGTTCACAGGTTTTCCAGAGGGTTTTCCACAAGATTTTGTCGGTTCTAATCCTCAAACCACTACATCTTGTGTTTTACCTCTTGACAAACATATTGGCCGGAGTTAGATTGCGCTTCAGCTATTGCGGCGCCGGATTCCGCCCTGAGGGGGGCTCTACCGGCAGCGGGGGCACGCGACAACTCAATATATTCCGCTGTGACCAGGCCGCACCAGCAATAAATCATGTTGGGATAACCCCACTTCCATGGAGGCGTAAAATGTCTGAGCGGGATGCTGTGTCGACTGAAATCAAGTCTCGGGTCCCCGGTGCGGAAACTTTGAGCAAGACCGGAATCACGGTCAAACGCCTTTTCACCAAGGCCGGCGTGCATCCCTTTGATGATGTGGAATGGGAAATGCGCACCGCCTCCATCCAGAATGACAAGGGCAAAGTCATTTTTGAGCAGCGCAACGTGGAAGTGCCCAAGGATTGGACGCAGACCGCCACCAACATTGTGTCGTCGAAATATTTCCATGGCAAGCTGGGATCGCCCGAGCGCGAATCGAGCGTGCGCCAGTTGATTGGCCGCGTGGCTGACACCATCGCGCAGTGGGGCATCGAAGGCGGATACTTCCGCACCGAGGAAGACGCCAAGAGTTTTCACGACGAATTGACGCACATCCTGGTTCGCCAAAAAGCCGCCTTCAATTCCCCCGTGTGGTTCAACTGCGGCCTCTGGCACAAGTATCATCGCACTTCCGCGGGAAGCGGCTACTACTGGGATCCGGCCACAGGCGGCGTCCTGAAGGAGACGGAGGCCTACCGTCATCCGCAATGCTCGGCCTGCTTCATCAATTCCGTTCAAGACAATCTTGACAGCATTCTGACGCTGGCCAAGACGGAGGGCATGCTGTTCAAGTGGGGATCAGGAACGGGCACCAACCTTTCGCCGCTGCGATCTTCCGTGGAGTCGCTCTCCGGCGGCGGCGTGGCTTCCGGACCATTGTCATTCATGAAGGGCTACGACGCTTTTGCCGGCGTCATCAAGTCGGGCGGCAAGACTCGCCGCGCCGCCAAGATGGTAATCCTGAATGTCGACCATCCCGACATTGTGGAATTCATTGAGTGCAAGGCCAAGGAGGAGCGCAAGGCCTGGACGCTGGTGGATGCGGGTTACGATTCCTCCATCGACGGCGAAGCTTATAGCTCCATCTTCTTCCAGAATGCCAACAACAGCGTGCGGGTGAGCGATGAATTCATGAAGGCCGTGGTGGAAGACAAGGACTGGACGACCCGCCACATCAGCACCGGCGAAGTGGCCAAAGTGTACCGCGCCCGCGACCTGATGAAGATGATTGCGGAGTCGGCGTGGCAGTGCGGCGACCCCGGCATGCAGTTTGACACCACCATCAACAAGTGGCACACCTCCAAGGCCACGGCGCCCATCAATGCTTCAAATCCCTGCAGCGAATACATGTTCCTTGACGATTCAGCCTGCAATCTGTCGTCATTGAACCTGATGAAGTTCCTGACCCCTGACCTGAAGTTTGATGTGGAGTCCTTCAAGTACGCCGTGGACATTATGATTACGGCGCAGGAAATTCTGGTGGACAACGCCAGCTATCCGACGGAAAGGATCGCCAAGAACTCGCACGATTTCCGTCCGCTGGGACTGGGTTATGCCAACCTGGGTGCGCTGCTGATGGCGAACGGCCTGCCCTATGATTCCGACGGTGGACGCGACTTCGCGGCGGCTATCACCGCTCTGATGCACGGCGAGGCTTACCTGCAATCGTCGCGCATTGCGGCGGAACTGGCGCCCTGCGAGGGCTTCCCGGTCAACCGCGATTCCTTCCTGGGGGTGATATCCATGCACCGCCAGGCGCTTCAGGGCATCAATGCCCGCAACGTTCCCGAGAACATGTTCGAGGCCGCCAGGAAAACCTGGGATGAATGCCTGGCCAGCGGCATGAAGTACGGCTACCGCAACGCGCAGGTCACGGTGCTGGCTCCCACCGGAACCATCGGTTTCATGATGGATTGCGACACCACGGGTGTGGAACCGGACCTGGCACTGGTGAAGTACAAGAAGCTGGTGGGCGGCGGGCTAATCAAGATCGTCAACAATATGGTTCCTACGGCGCTGTTGAAGCTTGGCTACAGCGACCAGGAAGCCTCTGAAATCGTCAACTACATCGATCAGCACGGCACCATTGAGGGCGCGCCGCACCTGAAGGCGGAGCACCTGCCGGTGTTTGACTGTTCGCTGACCCCCGCCAACGGCAAGCGCTCCATCCATTACATGGGCCACGTCCGCATGATGGCGGCGGTGCAGCCGTTTCTCTCCGGCGCTATTTCAAAAACCGTTAACATGCCGGCAGAGGCAACTGCGGAAGAGATTTCGAGCGTCTACACTGAGAGCTGGCGGCTGGGATTGAAGGCGGTGGCCATTTACCGTGACAACTCCAAACGCTCGCAACCGCTGAACACCTCCGACGGAAAACCGAAGAAGGAGGCGGCCGCCGTGAGCCAGAAGCCTGAGGCTAGTCCGGATGTCAAGCCAGCCGCAGAACCCCAGCCCTATCGCCACAAGCTGGCCGATGAGCGGAATGCCATTACCCACAAGTTTGCGGTGGGTCAGCACGAGGGCTACCTGACCGTGGGACTTTATGAAAACGGTCAGCCCGGCGAAATCTTTATCACCATGGCCAAGGAAGGCTCCACCGTTTCGGGCCTGATGGATTCCTTCGCCACCGCCGTATCCCTGGCTTTGCAGTATGGCGTGCCTTTGAAAGTGCTGTGCGATAAGTTCAGCCACACGCGCTTTGAACCGAGCGGCTGGAGTCCCAACCCGGAAATCCGCTACGCCAAGTCGGTGATGGATTACATCTTCCGCTGGCTGGCACTGAAGTTCCTGCCTCGCGACGCACAACCCAACGAGGACGCCAGCATTCAGTCGCTGAATGGTACGGAAGCGGAGAAGGCCACCACCCTGGCGGCGCAGTTCACCCGTGCTTCCACGGAGCCGCCCCGCAGCGGCTTCAATTCCTCCATGACTCAGGGTGGATTGGTCGGTGTCAACCAGAGCGACGACGCGCCCAGCTGCGCTGATTGCGGCGCCATCATGGTGCGCAACGGCGCCTGCTACAAATGCCTGAATTGCGGCAGCACCAGTGGATGCTCGTAGAGGAGCGGTAGGCAGGCGGCAGAAAGCAGTAGGCAGAAAAACGGGCGGGGCGGGTTCCGGTGTCCGCCCTTCCAGACTGAGCTCAGCGTGTTGCACCGCAGCAGGCGTTTCTTGGCAATGTGCTTGCTCGTCATTCAAAATGGATGCGGAACTGAACTTCCGACAGAATCATCAAGCGCGTCCAAATCCTTTTGAATGTTGTTTGATTGCTGAAGACAAGCGAGTCTCTGGCTGGGGCGCTGCGAAAATTTTTCCCGGCGCCGGTCGGTTCTTACTCGCATACTCCACGTTGGAAGGGGCGTGGCTCTGATCGGAAGATCAAAATGCAACGAATGCAGCGGAGGTAAGTTTGAGCGTCGCTAAAACATCCGAGCGGATTGCGCTGGACGTGCACGACGCTTTGCACGCGATCTGCTCCACCGGCAAAGGCCGCTGCTGGTATTGCGACCGGCGGCTTCCCCGCGTGCAGGAAGCTCTGCGCGCCGGCTGGGATGTGCAGCGCGTTGAGGGCAAACGCGTGGCCAGCATTATCCTGGTGTGCCCGCGCTGCCAGCGCAGTCTGGAAGACATGGAAGTTTCATCCCGCGCCATTGCCGCACGACTGTAGTTCTTCTCTTGCAGAGTTCACAGCTGACAGCTAACAGCTCACAGTTGACCACTCACAACTGAAAACTGAAAACCGTTCTTAGCCTGCTTGTTGATGCTTCGCGGAGACCGACACAGAATCGGCGATGGCGTGTTTTTTCCAAAAGCTTTGCAGCTTGATCAGCAGCGGGGCGGTTACTTACGAATATGATGTCAGCGACGTAAACGTCCCAGTTTGCGATCCCTCGCATACTGATATGATTCAAGATTGAAAATCAGGAGGGAGGACCCATGAAAGTTATCGATCCGGTTTGCAGGATGACGATTGATTCTGAGAAAGCCGCGGCGACCAGCGATTACAAAGGCCAAACTATCTACTTCTGTGCAAAGAGTTGCAAGGCCAAGTTTGACGGGGCGCCGGAAAAGTACGCCAATAAATGAAATGGGCGCCCACCCAACCCACTCGTCGGAAATTCAACTGGTCACGGGCTGGAGACAGTCCCCTCACCCCGCCTGTAACAGCCTTTTCCGGTATACTTCTCCATTACCTTGACGCCATGGCAATTAATGGCGCCGGGGGGTGAGTGTCATCATGACTGAAGCGGTCCGCGTAGTGCGCCGCCGCCAATTCTGCGCGCTTTGCGGCCAAATAATGTTTGAGTTCTACCGCTCACCGGACGGCCACTTTGGCTTGGTGGGCGAAGTGGGGGCGGAAGATTCCGCGCGCGGGCCCGCCATGCGCTGCCCGACGTGCGGCGCGCGTTACCGTTTGCTGGAACGAGTGGACGCCGCCGGACAGCCGGTCGTGAGGATCTGAGACGAGGACGCAAGGGCTGAAGGTGCTTTGCTGCGGTAAGCAGGGAACTAAAGTTCATGAGTGTGCGGCTGACAGGGCAATTCGGGAGCAGGCTTAAGCTGGCACTCGTGTTGGCGTGCATGGCGCTAGTCCCGATCCTCGCCGTCGGCGTGAGCAAGCCGGACTTCAAGCCCGGGTACAACTTCTATTCTCCCCAGGACGATGCGGATTTGGGCAAGGAAGCTTCGGCGCAAATCGACCGGCAACTGCCGCTCCTGAACGATGCGGCATCGGTAAAGTATCTCACTGAGCTGGGGAAGCGGCTGGTGGCACTGGCGCCATACAACCGTGCGGAATACGCATGGCAATTCAAGATCGTCAACAGCGCGGAGATCAATGCCTTCGCTCTGCCGGGTGGATACATTTACGTCAACCGAGCGGTGCTGGAGGCCGCGGAAAATGAGGCGCAACTGGCCGGGGTGCTGGCCCATGAAACCGGCCACGTGGTGATGCGCCATGGGACGCACATCGCCTCGCAGGCCATCCTGGCGCAGGGAGGCATGGCCGTCCTGACCAGCATTATCGGCCAGGGCGGCGACATGGCCACGCAACTGGCGCAATTGGGCATTGGACTGGGCGTGAATTCCTTGATGCTCAAGTACTCGCGCTCTGCGGAAACCCAGGCGGATGAAGTGGGCGCCTATATTCTGTATCAGGCTGGCTACGATCCCCACGCTATGGGCCAGTTCTTCCAGATCATGGCGCGGAAGTACCCTCAGCGCACGGTGCAATTCTTCTCTGACCATCCCGATTCCGAAAATCGCATCAAGGATCTCAATGAGCAAATTCCGCATTGGGGCCCTGACCGGACGACCAAGAAGGATAGTTCGGAGTTCGAAGGCGCAAAACAGAGCCTCGCCGCGCTTCCCCCTCCCCCGCATGGAGGCACGCCGAAGATCGACGCCCGGAAAAAGCCTCCGCCGCTTCCCTCGGCGAACTTCGTTCGCTATGACGGCAAGATCTTCACCCTCGATTATCCTGACAACTGGCAGTTGCAGCGGGGCGAGGACAGCGTGTTGATGTTTCCAGCCGGGGGCATGGTGACGGGTGCCGAAGGTGAAACCGCGCAGGCGTATGGGCTGGCCGTCAGCCTCTACCCGCCGCAGCAGGAGAGCTGGGGGCTGGTGGATGCGACGCAGGAATTGATTCAGTCGATGCGCCAGTCGAATCCCCAACTGCACGTGTTGCAGCAGAGCGGCCTGAATCTGGGCGGCAATCCGGCCGTCAGCACCCTGATGCAGAATGACTCGCCGGTTGAAGGGCAGAGGGAAACTGACCACCTGGTAACGGTCCGGCACAGCGGTTCCGTGCTGACTTTCATTTTTATCGCCCCCGCCGGCGCCTTTGAATCCTACGCTCCCACCTTCGATAAAATCCTGCAAAGTATCCACCTGGCGCGATAAAGTGCAAAAAAGTGCACATAATCTGCGGACACAATTGCCGTTCTGCGTAGTTTTTCCCGTCATTTCTCTACGCTGGTTTCCCCTCCGTTCGAGTAGTGGAGCTAACTGCTTGAAACGAAATTGGTTGAGCGGCCCATCATGCCTTTCCAGATGGCCGTCGTCATGCAGGTAGTACAGGTGAAATGACAGAAATCGCAAATTCGATCAAGGCCTCGCTCCTGCCCGACACTTCTACCGAAGTGACTCGCCAACGGTGGCTCACTCTGCTCGATTTGAGCTACTCTACCCGGCAGGTGACCCAGCAAGAGATAGAAATGGGTGTCCGCGCGCTAGTGATTCCTGCGAGCTTAACTAAGGATGCAGGCAAAGATCTGCTTGAGGTGGAAGTGCGTAAGGCCACGAGCCAGATCCCCGGAATGGCGCGGAGTGAGCGATTGGCGCTTGAGCAATTCGGCGATTTCGCCTTGACCCTGCCGGCGGAGTATCATGGTTGGATGGGTGCCTGGGGCAAGGACGTCGCCGCAGGTAAGACCAAGGTGGCAGTTTTTGTGGATCTCGCTTACCTGGAAGCCGCGCTGCTTGCCCGGCTGTGGGATAGTGGAGTGCTCGTCGAATTCGGCTCACCCATGGCCTTCTTCCGGCGTGGGGCGCTGACCGATTACGCCGATATCCATGAAGCCGTGGGGTCCATGGTGGCGGAAGGCCGGTCGCTGGGAGATGAGGCGGATCGACTTGCGCCGGAAGTTCTCAATCGACTCCAGCTCTATGCGAACGTTTACCTGCAGCTTTCCTCTCTGTATACGCAAGCCGCCTGGAGCATCGATCAGGACAATTTTGTGATTAAAACTCCCGGTCCATACCCCTTCTTGAGTCTGCAATACTGGCAGTTGCGGGACGGCCAATCTTCCTCGGAAAAGATTTTGCGCCGTTGGCGCCATCAGATTGAGAATCTGCTGGGTCGCGCGCCTTCCCATCCCAACAGTGACTTTCCCAAATCGTTTGCGGCTTGAGCCCGCAGATTTCACAGAATTCGCAGATTCCACAAATTAACAACCCAGGCGAATGACGCATGTTTCCAGCGCAGCATTGCCCTTGCTCTGTTCTTATCCGTGAAATCTGCGGAGTCTGCGACTATAATTCATGACTGTGATAAGAGCCCATAGCAAAGCGGCGACGCTGGCGGTTGTGCGGACCGCAGTTGCCCTCTTCGCGGTCGCGACGGCATTCGGCCAAATTCCCGGGCAGGGTCCCGGCCCCGGCCCCAGCCCTGCGCCGCCTCCCATTCACATTCCTCACATCGGTCCGCGGCCGGAGCGCCCCCAGCCGCAGGCGTCCACCGAAGGAGCGGTGTATGTGCTGCTGAGGTTTGACGAAGATGATTACATTCTCCCCCAAAGCGATGACGCCGCCAAACGCCTTGCCGTGTTCCTGGCAGACCAGGAAGTTCCCGCCACCTTCGAGGTTGTGGGCGAAGTAGCTCGTGTGCTGTTACAGCGCCAGCGCCAGGATGTGATCTCGGCCATCGCCCAGCTCGACGTCGGCTACAATTCGAATACCCACAGCCAGCACCCCACCGTGGCCGAATATGAATCCAACCTGGAATGGAATGCAGGCGTGGACGAGTTCACGCGGCGCGAGCGCAAGGGCTTTGAGGATGTCGCCCACATTTTCAGAAAGGCTCCGGTGGCGTATGGACAGCCGGGGTTGTCATGGGCGCCGCAAGTCTTTCCGGCGCTGCAAAAGTGGGGTGTGCGCGTCTACCTGGGTGAAGGCAAACAGGTGGGGCTGCGCGGGAGGCCGTTCTGGTACGGCGGGTTGCTCAATATCTTCAATATCCGGGACGGAGAATTGCTGCGCCCCAACGCTGACTGGTCAAACCTGGATGAGGCCAAGGCTAGATTCCAGGATGCCTACCTCACGCTGACCTCGCGAAAAGCCGGCGGCGTTGTGAGCATCCATTTTCGCCCCAGTGAGTTTGTTGAGCGGGAATCCTGGAATACGGTGAATTTTCGCGATGGCGCGAATCCGCCGCCCGAGCAGTGGAGAACCCCGCCGCTGAAAACGCCCCAGGAAACGGAAAAGGCTTTTGAGTATTTCGAAGAACTGGTGCGCTACCTGAAGTCCTTCCCACGCGTGCAGTTCCTTTCGGCTTCCGGCGCGGCGGAGAAGTTTCGCGACCGGGCCCAAAACCACGTTTTCTCCACGGAGGAAGTTCGGGCTATTGCGGGCCAGGTGGATGCGGATGTTACCTTTCAAGTGGGCGAGAATTACAACCTGAGCGCGAGCGAAGTGTTTTACGTCATCAACAAGTTCCTGGTGAATATCGTCCGCAAGCAAGGGTCGGATCCCCTGCTGCTGGAGCAGACTCCCTACGGACCGGCTCAGTCCGCGCCGCGGCTTACCGCGAAGCTTGTTGTGCCGTGGGCGGAAGTGACGCGCGCCATTGTGGATATTCAGAGCGAGCTGGAGAAAGACGGGCAGATCCCGAGCGCCATTTTGATGGGCGGCCAATCCGTGCCGCCCGAGAGCTACCTGGTGGGCATTTCGCAAGCCGCCCAGAGCTTGATGCAAAAAGCCGAAGTGCCTGACACCGTTACGTTTTTGCCTGCCCGCCTGGCTGCTGCCGAATATGTGGCCGATGATTCCCCCGACCTTTGGGACTGGGAAATATTCCCCCACGGGTTTGACCCGCCCAAGATTATGTCGCTCGCTAAATTACAGGCTTGGACCTTAAAGCCTGCGGCGAAGTAAGTGGAGTGACCCAAGCTCCGGAACGGCTCCCTACGCGGATTTTCACGGCGTGCTAATCCAATCCCATGGTGATAAATCTCACGCAGTGAACGACATAATGCCCATAATCGGGCCTACATTTCTGTGGATTTTTAATTCTATTTTCCATATCGCCCTTAGCCTCCCCTGCCCGATACCTCACTCTTCCCACTTAAAATCAGCAGCTTACAATTTGAATGAGTTTGGCTGTAAGCTTGCGAGAAGCTGGTTTTGATTAAGCAAGACTCATCTTGCACTCTCTTAAAGGTGAAAAACAGTCTTGAATAGCCATCCTGCGCCCTCAAACGCACGCCAATTACTAAATGATCGTGCGAACCAGTTCGAAATTTCTATCGAAGCTTGAAGATATCGAAAGCCTATCTATTTGGGAGGTAGTATGCGAACCACTTTTGGATTTGGCCGGGTATTTTTAACAGGGCTTTTGGGTTTGTTGCTGGCCAGCTTTGCCTATGGGCAGCATGGAACGGGTTCCGTCACCGGAACCGTTACGGATCCCACCGGCGCGGTTGTGCCCGGAGCGGGAGTGACGCTGGTCAACACCGCAACGAACATCCAGAAATCGACCGACACCAACTCTGCGGGAACTTTCAATTTCGACTTTGTGGACATCGGAAAGTATAACCTGCGAATTTCCGCCAAGGGATTTGCCGATTATGAATACGATGGCCTGATTGTGACCGTTGGTCAAACCGTTAACCATAATATCCTGCTGGAACTCGGAAAAACGGGAACCGTGGTGACCGTGGAAGCCGAAGGCGTGCAGATGGTGAACAGCGCCAACGCCGAGATTTCCACCCTGGTGAACCAGTCCACGATCCAAAATCTTCCCCTGGAAGTTCGTGACGCCACCGTGTTCGTCAACCTGGTCCCGGGTTCGGTGCCTAACGACTTCAACGCTTCGACGCGCGGCGCCTCCATCAACGGCATGCGGGGCGGCATGGGCAACTTCATGATCGATGGTAACGACAACAATGACTATGGCCAGGGTGGCCGCGGCAAGAACGGAATGGGAACGATTCCGGGCGGCGAAGTGGGTGTTTCGCCGGACGCGGTGGAGGAGTTCCGGGTGGTCACCAACAATTTTTCCGCCGAATATGGCCGCTCGGGCGGGTTTGTCACCGACCTGGTGACCAAGTCGGGAACCAATCAGCTCCACGGCTCGGCGTTTGAGTACAACCGCAATTCGAACACCACTGCCGATGACTTTTTCTCCGCCCGGTCCGGCTTGCACGACAAGTTGATCCGCAATCAGTTCGGGGGATCGCTGGGTGGCCCCATCGTGAAAGATAAAATGTTTATCTTCGGCGCTATCGAATTTCAGCGTCTGCGGTCGAGTTCGCCCGTTACGGGCACCAGCTTTACTCAGCAGTTTGTGGAATACGTCGATAGCGGGGCTTTTGCCAGCTTTATGAACGCGAATGTGGGCACCACATTCAATTGCACCAGTCCCTCGGTCCCCGGATGTTCGCTAGGCCCGATCTTCAAGCAACTCGATGGGGCGTATCCTATACCGCGGGCCACCTCGGGCTTTAGTAATCAGAGTACCAGCCCGCTTTTTGGCGGACTAGCGTACCCGGTGCCGATGTTCGGGCAGGAAACTTACCTATCTGACGTCATCCTGAACCAGTACCGGCCGGACGTGCGCTTCGATTACAACATCAGCAGCAAGGACGTGTTGACGGTTCATTACAACATGGATAGTTACCCGAGCACGCAGACGGGAAATGGCGGCGACTTCCAGAATCCCGCCTTCCCGACAATCAATGATGCCAGATCGCAGAACGCCGGCATGACCTGGACGCACACGATTTCACCCAATATGGTCAATGAGGCCAAGATGGGCTACCTGCGTAGCTATTCCCCATTTCCCTGCACGCACTGCGAGGTGCCGAGCGTCGGCACGGCTGATGCCCTCTTCACGGGTTTCGGATCAAGCAGCTCGTTGCCACAGTTTTTCACGGAAAATACCTTCCAATGGTTGGACAACCTCACCCTTAACCACGGGAAACATACCATTAAGATGGGCGCTGAAATCCGCCATACGCGCAACGGCTCCGCCTTCGAGGCAGACTCCAACGGTCTCTATTACATGTGGGACACGGAAGACCTGTTGACCGACGGCGCGTTGGGCGACAACGCGGGATTGGGGGGGTTTTATTTGACGGAAGGGTCGGTGAATCCCTCGTCACCCACGCCTGCTTTCCCGGAATACTATCGTGGTTACCGCGCTAATGAGTTTGGTTTCTAAGGCGAGGACGCCATCAAGGCCACCAAGAATTTAACGGTGACCGTGGGCCTGCGCTGGGACTATTTTGGCGTGCCCCACAACTTCCGGCCCAACATCGACTCCAACCTTTATGACGGCTCATCCAGCTTCAATCAATGCAGAAACAATTCGCACGGTTCCAGTGTATGCTTTCCCGGTGATTCCTCCCCAACCGCGCCGCTTGTCAGCAACAATCCGTATTTCCCCATTAACCCCTACACCGCCTCCATCTTCAGCGGCCAGTTCAAGATCATGAATCATGATATTTGGAACAAAGATCCCCGCGATTTCGCGCCGCGCTTCGGTTTGGCTTGGGACATCTTTGGCGATCAGAAGACGATTCTGCGCTTCGGCGGAGGGATATTCTACGACCGCATGTACAATAATATTTTTGAGAACATGCGCTTCAATGGTCCTCTCTTCGCTTTTGCGGAGGCGGGGCTTCTTTTCAGCGGCACGACACAGGGACCGTACTCGACTCCAGGCTTCTACTCGGTTCCCATCAACATAGCGCAGATTGCCCCCTATGGGGCTACGCCCTCGGCGCGGCAGATTGACGTGAACATGAAGGCAGCTTACGACGAACAAGTGAATTTCGATCTCCAGCGCCAAATCGGCACCAATTGGCTGGTGGACGCAGCCTACGTGGGGACGTTTGGTCACAGACTGCCGGGCTATGTGGATGTCACGACGTTCGCGGGCCGGGAGCTCGGCGGGGTTTCACATTCGCGCATCAATCCCGACCTGGGCAGTGACAACTCCCGTGCCAACTGGTTCAATTCCAACTATAATTCGTTGCAGTTGTCCACCAGCAAGCGCTTTTCCCACGGTTTCCAGTTCAACGCCAATTACACCTACTCGCACGCTCTTGACTCCCTGTCTGACGTCTTTAACGGCCGCCAGTTTATCAACGGCGGTAGCATTGGCGGTACCGTGGACGATCCGTACCGGCGCTATCTGGAGTATGGCAATGCCGATTTCAATCTGGCCCAACGCTTTGTGAGCTACGGCGTTTGGGACCTGCCCATTTTCAAGGGTCACAAGTGGCTGGGCGGATGGTCGTTTGACGCCACGTTCAGTATCCAGAGCGGCCAGCCCTTCTCCATTCTTGATACCGGGTCGGATGCGAACCTGGACGGCTATGACGGCCAACGCGGAGAGTATTTCGGACCCGGAAGTCCCATGAACCTGGTTGTTACCCACCGCTTGAGCCCGGCGGACGGTTACATCGACCCGAGATTCGTGAACCCTGGTACCCCGGGGTTCATTGCGACGTTGTTCGGAGCGTCGGTTCCGGCTGCCGGGGCTCCCTGGACAGATGGCTTCTTGGGACGCAATACGATGACCGGGCCTAAATTTGTTGGGACCGACATGTCGATTGCCAAGAAATTCCAAGTCACCGAGCGAGTGGCCATGAAGTTTACCGTTTCCGGATTCAATATTTTCAACCATCCAAACTTTGAAAATCCGGTCAACGATATTAACAACCCTTCTTTTGGACAGTCGATTACCGACGTCCAACCCAACAATTCATCGAGCGGCGCCCGCGTATTCCAGTTCTCCGGACGCCTCGATTTCTAGCTGGTTGTAAATCCCCGTAACCTCCAGGGCGTCCCGATTCACCGGGACGCCCTTGTTCTTTCCAAAGAAAACCTGGCCCGCTACCCGGCACGAAGCCTCTCGAGCCGCACCGGTGCCGTCCAAACTACGCCGGTGCTGTCAGACCACCCCGGCGCTGGCGCGCCACCCTTCTGATTCAGGAGGGGTAGCGCTCAGAGCGACGGGATGGTTATCCCGGGTGATTTTCCCGGGTGGATACCTCGGGTGAATACCCCGGTGGTTAGCTTTGGAAACTGCTCGACTTTTACACTATGAAAATTTAACTGTTACAGAATTGCGTATATGGGATTGCGTATAACCGTTGTCTAAGGCCAGCCGCGAAGGGTTATCATTTTTATTTTCAATAACATTCGATGGCTGGAGTGAATCCGAATTATGGCACTTTGCTTGCTCAACTCGTGTTGGGCATTATTATCTGTGAGGTAGTCTCTTAGCCATAAAAAGAAAATCAAGAGTTCTGTAGCCTTCCGAGATTGGAATCAGGATGCGTGCATTTACAGACTCAGAGGTTGTTGCCGGCGCCGCCGCCGCGATTACCATCAGGCCCGGGCAGCCTTGTCCGCAAGCCGCAAATTACCCAGCGTCCCACCGCTCGCATGACTTAATATCATTCATAAGAATAACTGATTTGACTTGCCCTATATCTCAGTTGGAGAATGGCGGACGGGTGCCAGACTCGCCTGAAAATCAGCGCGTGCAGTGAACCTCGGATCCGTGGGGAAGCGCAGTGCGAAGTAAACGGCAAAGCAAGTATTTTTCGTGGCCGACAAGGGAATTGCAGGTAAGTTTACATTCTTCAAGGGGGAACACCATGCTGAAGTGTACCCGTTGTAGCTTGCAGGTTCTGATCCTGGTTGCCATCTCAATGTGTTGCCTTGCGCCCATGGCCTCAGCACAAGTTAGCGGGGCTTTCACCGGCGTGGTGAGTGATTCCACCGGCGCGATCATTCCTGGCGCTACGGTGACAGCGACGAACGAAGGCACCAATGTCGCTGCGACGCGCACCACGAATACCGACGGCATGTACACGATTCCTGACTTGCAGCCAGGCTTCTATACCCTGAAGGCGGAGGCCAAGGGCTTCAAGGCCTTCATCAACTCCCATGTCGAGTTGACGGTGGGTTACACGCAGAAGGTGAATTTCGCCCTGGAAGTCGGCCAGATGACCCAATCGGTTACCGTTGAGGCCCAAGCCACTCAAGTTGATACGGAAAGCAACCGGATGACGACCCTGCTGACCGCCCAGCAGGTGGAAAACCTTCCCCTAAACGGACGCAACGTTTTCCAGGAATTACAGCTTGCGCCCGGAGCCGTGAACACCACGGGATTGATTACCGAGCCCGGCAATCGCGGGTTCACGACCGTGGTGAACGGCGCCCGCGTGAATATGAATGGATACGAGGTTGACGGAATCACGGATAAAGGGTTGAGCGGCGGAAGCGACACCCAGCCCGCGGTGGACAGCGTGCAAGAAGTCCGCGTTGACACCATGGTGTTGTCTGCTGAATACGGCAGCACGGTAGGCGCCCTGACCCAGGTCTCTACCAAGTCCGGGACCAACCAATTCCATGGCGATCTCTACGAGTTTGTCCGCAATAACTCGTTGGACGCGCGCAGCTTCTTTGAAACCAACAAAGTCGACCAGAACCAGAATGAAATCCCTGGATCTGCCCGAAATCCTTTCAAAATGAATCAATTTGGCGGCACTCTGGGCGGCCCCATCATCAAGAATAAGCTGTTCTTCTTTGCTTCCTATGAGGGCGAGCGTTCCCGGATATTCATCCCTGAGCTCGAGAACATTGAAACTCCTGACTTCCGCAACCTGGTGGAAACCGCCGCGCCCAACTCAGTGGCAGCGTTGCTCTATAAGAACTTTCCCGGCCCCACGCCTCCATCGGCTACTACCCAGACGCTGACGACGTACTTGACGGCGACCAGCTTCGGTCCGTGCAACGGATTAACCGCGATCACCCCCGCCTGCATTTCAGGCTACGGCCTTAACCCTGCCAGCGGCTTGGGCGCAGCAATCCTTGCCAATCCCAACCTGCCGACTTACGGGGCCGTTGACGCCGCGGCATTAGTGGAAACCTACGCCCAGTTCTATGACGGAAATCAGTTCAGCACGAAGATCGATTACAACATTGGCGACAAGGATAAAGTGTTTGGGAGTTACTTCTTCGATCGTTTTGCCGACCCCCATTACACTCCCGCCGCCAACGGTGGCGCCCCGGCGGCGCTGGTGGGCGTGCGCGGCTTCGCCAGCCCCAACACCAACGGCTATCCGCACCTGGCACTGAACTGGGTTCACACCATCAGTCCCACGCTGGTGAATGAAATGAAAGCAGGCTGGGTTCGCCTGGCCCAGAGCTACGGCGCCAGCGCCGCGGGAGTTCCGGAGATTTACTTTGACACCGGTGAAGTGGAGTTTGGCAACTATTCCGGATATCCGCAAATCTTTCACGAGGAAGAATTCCAGTATGCCGACATGGTGAGCATGACCCGGGGGAAACATGAGCTAAAGATTGGCGGCACCCTCACTCGGAACTATGAGAACAGCGAATTCAATGTGGGCCGGCCCTCCGACGAGTTCGCGGACAGCGTGGCCTTTGCCGCCGGCTTGCCGAATGCAGAAATTGCCGGGGTAAGCCCCGGAACGATTGATCCCGCCACGGGAATATCGCTGGGCGGCGCACAACTTTCCAGCAACATCCGCGCTTTTCGCAACTGGGAGGGCGGCGCTTTTGTCAACGATACGTACAAAGTTACCCCCCGCGTCACTCTGACGCTGGGCCTGCGTTATGACCTCTACAGCCGCCACACCGAGAAATACGGACACGGAACCCAATTGGTTCTTCCCACCGCCGCCAATCTGACCGAGCGCGTGGAAGCCATCAACTGTTTTGAGGATATACCCGGGGCTATAGGAGCTAACGGCCAGCCTTGTGTTGGGGGCTTTGAGAAGGCCCCGGGAGCCTTGGCGCCCGGCGACCACCACGACTTCGGCCCCCGCGTGGGCTTTGCCTGGGATGTGCTGGGGGACGGCAAGACATCTCTGCGGGGAGGTTTCGGCATTTCCTATCAAGGGGAAGTCTATAATCCGATATCCAACTCCCGCTGGCAGCCCCCCTTCTATTCCTTTAACTTGGCGTTTTGCAGCTCGGGGGTCAACAATCCCGGAGCCGGCCATACGGATACCTGCATCTTCGGCCCCACGGACGGATCCATGCCCACTTACACCGGCGCTCCCTCGAACGTCGGATCGGGATCCGCCGGCGCCACCTATAGCGCCTTTGCGGGGAATATCCAGGGTTGGAACCCCTATAACGCCAATGCCTCTTACTTGACGGGCATAGTTTTGCCCAACGATTTCAGCGATCCTTACGTTTACGGGTCGCAGGTCAGCCTGGAACACCAATTTGGCGGAGGTTTTGTTCTCAGGACGTCGTGGGTGGGGACCTTCGGCCACAAGCTGATCCGCGCTGAGGATATCAACCGCTATTTCAATTCCATAAACACGAGTGGTTGCGGCGGCAGCGGGTCTGCGAATTGCTTGTTTGGACGCATGCGGGCCTGGGAGAATTCCGTCAACTCCAATTACAACGCCTTGCAAGTCGTGCTGGATAAGCGCCTCAGTCACGACCTGGAAATGCACGCGAACTACGAGTACGCCCACTCCATGGACACGCGCTCCAGTTGGCATGATGCCGCCACCACCGCCAACGGCGCCGCCGAAGGTTACAGCGAAGACCAGGCCCTTCCGGGCCTCGAGTACGGGAACTCGATCTTCGATGTGCGTAACCGCTTTAACCTGAGCGCTGTTTACTCTCTGCCCTGGTATAAGAGCCAACAAGGATTCGCCGGCCATGTGCTGGGCGGATGGCAGGCGAATACCATCCTGCAAATTCACGGTGGATTCCCCTGGACGCCGTTCTGCTCACAGTCACAGACGGGGCCTTGCGACTTCAATCAGGATGGCATTGCCAACGACCGCCCGAACGCGCCGTCCTTCGGCAATCATGCCGCCAATACCAGCAATGCTGCCTTCGAGCAGGACCATCCCAACGCAAATCTCTCAAGCGCTTCGTTCCTCTGCGCCGCCACCAGTCCCGCGCCGGGCTGCTCGACTCTCCCCGGTCAAGCTGGCTTCACGCCCTTTGACGGCAATTTGGGACGCAACACCTTCCGCGGGCCGAACTTCCGCGAAGTCGACTTTTCCGTTTTCAAGAATATTAAGGTGAACGAGCGGTCCAGCTTCCAATTCCGGGCGGAGGGCTTCAACATTTTCAATCGCACCAACCTCTATAACCCGAATAACTCGCTGGTTTCCGGCAATTTCGGACTTTCGCCCAACGCCTTCTTCCCCCGGCAGATTCAATTTGCCATGAAGTTCTTGTTCTAGCGCCCGGTGGGAATTGCGCCTTTCCAACAACCATTAACTACGGGGCCGGGATTACCTCCCGGCCCTTTTCGTTTCCCTGAGTCGTAGGGGCGTCTTTTGTGGGGGCCCTATCTTCGCGCCTTCGCTCAGTCACGTCCGTGTCCGGAGAAGACTTCACAAAGTAGCCGTACCATGGGCCGTCCCGGCCAGGCTCGAGCACGGGCACGGGCGGCACGGGCGGGAGAAGCTGTGAAAGAATTGTCTGTGCCATCGGGAGGTGGAGTTTCGGCGATGGGTTTTGAAGGGTTTGGTTGTCGACGAGGGTAAATGGTTATGGCGAGTTCATGCTTCGAGCCTCCTTCGTTCCACCCGGCATTTCGGCCTGGCGCGGGGCGCTGGGGCGCACTCGTTCCCCGGGTGGCTTTAGGCGGAGGCCGCGATCCGGCGCGGTTTCCAGCGCAGGCGGAACCATTGCTGAATATTGTAGGTGAGGCAAGCCCACAGTACCTCGCAACGGGCTTTCTTCAACCCCCGCACGCAGAACTGCCGCAGTCCGAGCTTGGTTTTCAGCCACAGGTTGCTGAACTCGGCCACCGGACCGCGGCGACGATAGGTGGCGCGCGCCTCCTCCGTCTGCATCTTGGCCACATACGCCGCCACCGCCGGGACATTCTCACTGCGTACGATCATGCGCCCGTGCTGGCCCGGCTTGCACCCCGCGCGCAGGGGACAATCCCGGCAGTCGGCCGCCCGCGCCTGGTAAACCTGATGCACCACCCCCACGCGCCCGCGCCGGGTGGCGCGATGCGCCAGCTTCTTACCCTGCGGACAGGTGTAAGCGTTGCTCTCCGGGTCGTAGCGGAATTTTTCCGGATAAAAGGCCG
>Ga0206987_1068_pt1 | contig 22482 bp, 18 predicted proteins | sample Alteio_BWMinCont_11_FD_153281 | JGI IMG/M metagenome (GOLD analysis project Ga0206987, IMG submission 153281) | Enriched cells from forest soil in Barre Woods Harvard Forest LTER site, Petersham, Massachusetts, United States -... | ecosystem: Environmental > Terrestrial > Soil > Temperate forest >... | reverse complement strand
GGATTCGCGCCGTGGTGCAAAATAGGAGCGATGCGAAGGAGCCTTGGCGCTCCCGGCGCGCGCGAAATCTATCACCGTATTGTTTGCTAGCTTGGTTGCAACTTTTGCTCCCGAGGCATCAATTTTTCATATGCCCGTCGCCGACCTATCTTCGTTAAAAATTGACGACGCCCACCGCTCGGGCGGGTCAGGGGGCAAGTTTTGGCGGATATTCTCCGCTTCCCTGGGAGTGGTGGTGCTGGTGATCGGGGGGCTGTTCGCCATGCGCTCCCGGCTGCCGCGAGTGGAGATTGCCGCGGCGCGCCCGCCCAACAACCAGGAGGCCCAGACTCTGCTGAACGCCAGCGGCTACGTCACACCGCGCCGGCGCGCCACGGTGGCGGCAAAAATCACCGGCCGCGTTACCAGCGTATTGTTTGACGAAGGCATGAGCGTGCGCGAGGGCCAGCTTCTGGCCACCCTGGACGACTCTGACGCCAAGCGCGCCCTGGACTCCGCCATCGCGGACCGTAAATCGTCGCAGGCGGCCATAACCGACTATCAGGTGCAGTTGAAATATGCGCAACTTGCGCTGCACCGCACCCAGGAGCTCCGCGCTGCCCAGGTGCAAAGCCAGGACGCGCTGGACGTTGCCGGCACCAACGTGGACAGCCTCAAAGCCAAAATTGCTCTGGCCAAAGACCAGGCGGACGCTTCGCAAACGCGCATTGAGCAGGCCCAGCAGAACGTGGATAACTGCGTGATTCGCGCGCCCTTCAGCGGCATCATTGTTTCCAAGGACGCCCAGGTCGGCGAAATGGTTTCACCCCTTTCCGCGGGCGGCGGCTTCACGCGCACCGGCATTGCCACCATAGTTGATATGAACTCGAATGAGATTGAAGTGGATGTGAATGAGGCATATATCGCCCGCGTCCTGCCCGGCCAGAAAGTTACTGCGACGCTGGACGCCTATCCCGATTGGCAGATTCCCTCGCATGTTCGCACCATCATTCCCACCGCCGACCGCCAGAAGGCCACAGTGAAGGTGCGCATCTCTTTCGACAAGCTCGATCCCAGGATTCTTCCTGACATGGGCGTGAAGGTGGCTTTCTTAAGCGCAGAGCCGGTGCGCAAAAAGGGCAAAGGTATGGATCAAGCGGCGGCAGCCAGGGCCCTGATCCCCAAAAGCGCCGTGCACAGAGAGGGTGGCAATTCCTACGTGTTCACGGTGCGCGAGGGAAAGCTTGAGCGCCGCGCCGTCACCTTGGGCCACGGAATCGAGGGCGATGTGGAAGTGCTCGCCGGCGTGAACCCCGGTGATGAAGTCGTGGTGAGCGGCCCGGCAAACATGCGAGACGGCGACAAAGTGCAGGCGCGGCCGCAAGGGTGAAGAGCAGGTGTCAGGTGTCAGGTGTCAGAAGTTAGAAGTTAGAAGTTAGGAGTTAGGAGTCAGAAGTCAGGAGTCACAAGTCGGGGGTCAGTAGTCGGCGGTATGAACTATCGACCATTGACTATCGACTATCGACTTAAGTCGTGTGGCTTTCAACTATTGACTATCGACTATTAACTATCGACTATTAACTATCGACTCGATACTATCGACTTCCCCGGGCGACAGGAGCAAACATGGTCAGCGTCAATAACAATGGAAATTCTTCGGCCCTGATCCAGGTTCGCGGCCTCAACAAGACCTATCGGCGCGGCGGCGAGCAGATTCAGGTTCTGCAAGGCCTGAATCTGGACGTGGATAAGGGCGACTTTGTGGCCTTCATGGGGCCGAGCGGCTCGGGAAAAACCACGCTGCTCAATCTCCTGGGAGGCATTGACGTTCCCACCTCCGGCACCGTTTCCGTGGCGGGCGATGAGATCACCCACATGTCGTCCGGCAAACTGACGGAGTGGCGCGCGCGGCACGTGGGCTTCGTCTTTCAGATGTACAACCTGGTCCCGGTTCTAACCGCCATGCAAAATGTTGAGTTGCCGCTGCTGCTCACGCGTCTGTCTCGGTCCGCGCGCCGTGAGCACGTGGAAGCCGCGCTTGCCATCGTGGGACTGCGGGACCGCGGCAGCCATCTTCCCCGTCAGCTTTCCGGCGGGCAGGAGCAGCGCGTGGCCATTGCGCGCGCCATCGTCTCCGACCCTGCCTTCCTGCTCTGCGATGAGCCGACGGGCGACCTTGACCGCAAGAGCGCGGACGAAATCATGGCGCTGATCGAAGAACTGGTGAGCAAGCACAACAAAACTGTTCTGATGGTGACGCACGACCCCCTGGTAGCGGCCCGCGCCCACATGGTGCTGCATCTGGAAAAAGGCGTCCTGGTGGAGGCGTCAAAATCCAATGCCGGGGCCTCCGCGGGAGGTGCGGCATGAAGTTCGGCGCACTCATCTGGTCAAACCTCATCCGCAAGAAGATCCGCCTGCTGCTCACCCTGGGTTCGTTCGCGATGGCGTTGTTTCTGTTCGCCTTTCTCGCGGTGGTCAGGGACGCCTTCAACCGCGGCGGCGACGTGGCAGCGGCCAATCGCCTGGTGACCATCAATCGCGTTTCGATTATTCAACCCATTCCCCTGTCCTATCGCGACAAGATTCTGCGCATCCCGGGCGTGCAGAGGGTGACTTACGATAACTGGTTCGGCGGCGTTTATCAGGAGGAAAAAAACTTCTTCCCCCAATTCGTGATTGACCCGCAGAACCAGCGCCAGGTGTTCTCTGAGCTGGTGGTTCCCGATGACCAATGGAGCGCCTTCCTGAAGGACCGCCAGGGGGCGATTGCCGGCGCCGGCACGGCCAAACGATTTGGCTGGAAGATTGGCGACCGCATTCCCATCAAGACTACGATTTACGGTGGCGGCGCCTGGGAATTCAATCTCGACGGCATCTATCACGGTATTACTCCGCAGCACGACGAGACGCAGTTCTGGTTTCAATGGGACTATTTTGAGGAGCGCGTCCCGGAGCGCTTCAAAGGCCAGGTTGGCTGGTACACGGTGAAACTCGACTCGCCGGACGACGCCGTGCGCGTGGCCAAGGTCATTGACGACCAGTTTGCCAACTCCCCCTATGAAACCAAAACGGAAACTGAATCCGCCTTCGCGGCAAGCTGGGTAAAGCAGTTTGGCAACATTGAGTTCCTGATCCTGGTGATTGGCGGCGTAGTTTTCTTTACCCTGCTTCTGGTAACGGGCAACACCATGGCGATTTCCGTGCGTGAGCGCACCGGCGAACTTGCCATCCTCAAAGCGATTGGGTTCAAGGATGGCTCCATCCTGTTCCTGGTGCTGGCGGAAGCTCTGGCCATTGCGCTGTTCGGAGGGCTGCTGGGCCTGGCTCTGGCGTTGGTGGCGATCCCCGCCTTCAGCGCGTACCTCAGCGGCACTCTGCCCACCCTGATCTTGTCAAAATCGATGTTGGCGGCAGGCCTGGGCTTCGCACTGGTGGTGGGAGCAACCAGCGGCTTGCTGCCGGGAATCGGAGCCATGCGCCTACGCGTGGTGGAAGCGTTCAGGAAGGTGTAAGAAGGAAAGTCAATAGTCGATAGTTCATAGTTGATAGTTCAGACTCGAGGTCGGTCACTTTTACCTTTCAACTATCAATTATTGACTATCAACCATCGACTCTAGCTCCGGTGCTCAACTATGGCCATTCCCATCGTCTATAACTTTCGCAGTGTAACGGCCCGCTGGACTTCCACCATTGTGGCTGTCCTGGGGATTGCCGGCACTGTTGGCGTCTTCGTGGCCATGCTCTCTCTGGCCCGCGGCTTCAGAGCCACCCTGGTTTCATCTGGCTCGTATGACAATGCCATTGTGTTGCGGGCCGGCGCCACTTCCGAAATGATGAGTGGCGTTACGCTGGACTCCGTGAAAATTCTTCAGGATGAGCCGGGCGTGGCACGCGCCAATGGCGAACCGCTGGTGACTTCGGAAGTGGTGGTGGTGGCGCCCTTCCCCCTGCGCTCCACGGGCACGGACGCCAACGTGCAAGTGCGCGGAGTTTCACCCGCGGTCCTCACCGTGCGCCGCAACGTCAAGATTATCCAGGGACGTATGTTCCAGCCGGGCCTTTCCGAACTGGTGGTGGGCCGCTATGCCACCAACAGTTATTCCGGCCTGACCCTGGGAAACAAGGTGCGTTTCGGCGGCGGAGTTTGGACCATCGTGGGAATTTTCGATGCGGGTGGGTCGTCCTTTGATTCCGAGGTCTGGTGTGACAGCCACATCCTGGCCGATGTTTATAAGCGCCCCAACAACATCTTTCAGTCCGTAACCGTCCACCTGACTTCCCCTGAGGCATTTCAGAGTTTCAAAGACGCGGCCAGCAAAGACCCCCGCCTGGACGTGGACATCAGCCGCGAAGTTGATTACTACTCCAAGCAGTCGCAGACCTTCACCCGCCTCATCACCTATCTGGGTGGCTTTGTGGCGGCCATCATGGGAATTGGCGCGATATTTGGCGCGCTCAATACCATGTATTCCGCCGTGTCCGAGCGCGGGCGTGAAATCGCTGTCATGCGAGCCCTGGGCTTTGGCGCCGCCGCCGTAGTGTTCTCTTTTCTGATTGAGGCTCTGCTGATTTCCCTGGTGGGTGGAGCCATTGGCTGCGCCGCGGTCTTGCCGCTAAACGGCTTCACCACGGGCTCCATGAACTGGCAGACCTTCTCGCACATGGCCTTCGCGTTCAAAATTACCCCTGGCCTGCTGATGGGGGGAATTATCTTCGCGCTGGGAATGGGTGTAGCAGGGGGCTTACTGCCGGCAATCCACGCCGCAGTTCGACCCATCTCCGCCGCCCTGCGGTCTTTGTGAGGGCCGGGGCTGGGGAGGAATTCGCGGGATTGCATTACCGGGAAACAGCGCCTGGCTCAGGCAAAGATGTGCAAGGTCATTTGCCCTGTTGCTTGCGGTCATGTTCGAGCATGACCGATGGGCGATGCCAGCGGGCTCGGATTATGCGAAATCGCAAATTCACCGCGCCCTGAACTCATAAAGTACTGATTCATGACTTATTCATAAACTAAGAACACTTTCAAGATACGACTTGCAGTTGGCCAAGCAATTCCCTTATAGTCTATAGAATGCAATGGATGATCGGTGGACTCATCCTCGTGGCCGTGGCGCTTATGTTGCGACGCATCCTGCGTATGGGCGCCAAGGAGGAACCTGCGCCCTGCGTCTCCGGAACACTGCATCGAGATGATTCCCCCATTTATCAGCCCATCGCGCGCGAGATTGAAACCCAGATCACAATACTTGGCATAACCCTGAATGAGGCGTTTGGCGAGCGCGACGCGGCCCGGCATGACATGGCCTGGCACGTTGTGCGCCTGGCCGTGGGTGAATGGGAGCGCCTGAACGAACTCGTGATCGGACTGCAAAGTCTGCTTTCCCGGACTCTGCCCACCACTGAGGGAGCGCTGGTTATACGTCGCGTGGCGGTTGGGCACTTCAAGTCGCGCGCCTGCATTGATAATGTCGCGCTTTACGAGTTTTTGGACCAGGTTCTGTTCAGCTCGAAGCGCCGATTCGCTCTGAAATTACGGTTGCTGTTTCGGGCCAGCGTCGCGTTGAACCGGGACTTCCGGACCGCCTGCCGGGAGGGTGAGCGCACCACTGATGCTTCCCCCGAGTTATGGAACCGCTTGGATTACTACTTCCACGATTTCGATCTGCTGATCAAGGAAACACTTCTGGCCTTTCAAACCCTGTTGGCGGGCCAATCACCTGAAGCATTGCAGAGTCTTGCCTCCGACATTCAGATGCTTCTGGAGCGCGGCACGCGCGTTTCCATTTCCCCTTCCGATCAATAGCACCGTCGCTCTCGTAGAGGCGGATTCAGCCCGGCACGTGCCAGTTACCTTGCGCGCCGATGTTCCATCGCTGTAAATACCATTCGCCCACTGAACTTTCTCGGGGCGTTCTGCCCGTGCCACTTCATGGCCAGGATGGCCACGGCGCTTCGCCGGCGGCATCGATTCGCCATCGACATGCCGGGCAATCCCGGTTAGCATCGAACACCGAGTTAAAAATGAAAGAGGTAGAGCCCATGAACCGGTGGTGGACAACGTTTGTTTGCGTATTGATCAGCGCGTGCTTTCTGGCGGGTGCGGCGGCGCAGGCTCAACCGCGGCCGGCCGCCGTAAAAGCGTTCGATTTGATCGACTGGAACGGCGGCAAGTTTATTTATGGCGCGGACTATTACCCGGAAGCGTGGCCGGAGTCTCAATGGGAGAAAGACGCGGCCATGATGCAGGAGGCCGGGTTCAATTTCGTCCGCATGGGGGAATTCGCCTGGGTCAAGATGGAACCGCAGGAGGGCCATTTCGATTTCGCCTGGCTTGACCGCGCCCTCAAGATTCTAAACGCGCACGGCATTCGGGCGGTATTGGGAACTCCCACGGCCTCGCCACCCGCCTGGCTGTATGCGAAATATCCCGACATCGCGGTGATGGATGCGAATGGAGTTCGCTATCGCTACGGTTCGCGGCGCAATTATTGCCTCCACAATCCGGAGTTCCGCGCCGCCACCGCGCGCATCGTCACGGCTATGGCCGAACATTACAAGAACCATCCTGGCGTGATCGGCTGGCAAATCGATAATGAGCTGTCAGACCCCAAGTGCTATGACGCCGTCAGCCAGGCGGCATTCCAAGCCTGGTGCCAGGGAAAATATCGTACTCTCGATGCCCTGAACGCCGCCTGGGGAACGGTCTTCTGGGGCCACACCTATCATGCCTGGCATGAGGTTCCGCTGCCGTGGAACACGCTGTTTGGCACCTACAATCCCAGCCTGGTGCTTGATTTCGACCGCTTCCAGAGCGACTCAACGCATGACTATCTCGACTACCAGGCGGCGATTCTGCGCAAGATCGCTCCCCGCCAGGCCATCACCGAAAACGAAATGGGAATGTTTCAGGAAACCGATTGGTACGACCTGAACCGCTCGCTGGATTTCGTCGCCTGGGATAACTACCCCATGAGCCAGAAGGACTTGACGCAGTACAACGTAGCCGGCCTGGCGCATGATGTGATGCGGGGGTCGAAAGACAACCAGAACTTCATGATGATGGAACAGGAAGGCGGCCTGGGAGGCTGGGCGACCTTTATTGGGCACCAGGCGCCCGCCGCGCTCTACCGCGTTTGGGCCTACCAGTCCGTCGCGCACGGGGCAGACGGCGTCTGCTATTTCCGCTGGCGGACTTCCCGCTACGGCACGGAACAATACTGGGAGGGAATCCTGGACCAGGATAGTTATCCGAATGCCCGCTACGTGACGCTGGCCAAAACCGGAAAAGAATTGCAACAGCTCACACCCTTGCTTCAAGGGTCGAAGGTTGTATCATCGATTGCCCTGCTTAATTCTCCCGATTCCCGCTGGGCGCTGCAAAACCAGCCGGGAACGGACGACTTCCAATACGACCAGCAGCTTCAGGATTTCTACGACGCCTTCCGCCGCGCGGGCGCAAATGTTGACGTCGCCTTCCCGGCCAGCGATCTTTCCTCCTACCGCGTCGTGGTGGCGCCTGCTCTCTACGTAACCAATCAAGCTCTCGTAGACAAACTTACGGCGTATGTGAAAAACGGCGGCACGCTGATTCTCACGTTCCGCTCCGGCGTGAAGGATGAGCACAATGTGGTGACCGATCAAACGCTCCCAGGACCCTTCGCCGAACTCGCCGGCGTGGCCATCCACGAATTCGATCCGCAAATGAATGAAGAGCAGGAGTTGGTGGGCCTGGGCGAATTGCACTTCCCCACCCGCTGCTGGTCTGACATTCTGGTGCCCACCACTGCCAAAATTGTGGCCACCTATGGCAAGGGCTACTATGCCGGAAAGGCCGCCATCACTGTGAACACTTCGGGTAAAGGCACGGTGTACTACGTGGGCACCGAATCGAAATCGCCTTTCTTCTACGATCGCTTGATCTCACTGGCAGCCCACAAAGGGCTTTTGGCGCTGAATGGAAGAATTCCCCGCGGCGTTGAGGTGGCGGTGCGGCAAAAGGGAGACAAGAAAATTGTCTTCGTGATGAATTACACGGGGAGCGAACAAACCGTGCCGCTCGACCAGGCGTACCAGAACGCCCTGACCGGCAAGGCGGAGCCAATGGATGTGCAGATTCCAGCTTATGAGGTGAAAGTGCTGGAAGAGAAGTGAGAGAGGGTGACAGGTATCAGGAGGAAGGTGTCAGGTGTCAGGTGCCAGGTGTCAGGGGTCGGGTGTTGCTGAAAAAAATTGGGGAATAGGTCGCAAGTGAGAGTTTCTGGACTGACACCTGACACCTGGCACCTGACACCTTCTTTACGGCCCCCAGTAAGCCCGCACCAAATACGAGATTCCCATCAGTAAAAGCAGAATATTCGCGGCCAGGAAGAGATGCTGTTTGAACTTTTTGTGCAGGCCCGCGCCCCACGCCATCAGGCACAAGGAGAGCAGTGACGCGCCGTAATATCCTGCCAGTCCACCCGCAAAAAACGGGACCGCATGCATATAGCCGCTCTTGCGGGCCTCCGCCAGGATGGGGCCGGCGACGGTGAGCCAATAAACCCACGTGCCCGGCGCGGCCACTTCCGCTAGTAAGGCAACGGAGACACCGGCATAGCTCAGCGTGGCGGAGTTGGCTATTTCCTGCGGCGTCTTTCCCCGCGATTCCCAAAGTGAATAACTGGCAAAACCGATCAGAGCCACGCCACCGATATAGGCCACGTCATGGGCGATTCCGGAAGGGATGAATCGATAGAAGAGGACGGTGACCAGCAGCAGGCCGCCATCCACCACGAGCGGAGCTCCAATCAGCACCGCGATGGCGCTGACCCAGCGGCCCAGCGCCACTTGCGAAAGCGCGATCATGAGCAATGGGTTGGGAAGCAAGCCTCCCACGATCCCCATTCCGGCGCCGATTAGGAACAGATCCATAGAGTCCACGGCGATGTTATGCGGTCAAGCCGGGATTGTAAAGTAGCGCCGTAGCAGCAGAACACGGAATGCAGGCATTGTTTGCGGCCGTACCAGGTCCGCCCTGGTCACAAGACGCGGCAGGCCTCGTCAAATTCCAGGCGCGGCTGGCGCGGATGGAGTTGGCTGGCATCGCCATAGCCAAGGTTGATGAGGAAGTTGGCCTTCCATTTTCCGTCGGGGAAAAATTCCGCATTCACCTTCGCCGCATCGAAACCGGACATGGGGCCGCAATCAAGTCCCAGGGCTCGCGCGGCAATTATAAAATACGCGCCCTGTAGCGAGCTGTTGCGGAAAGCGGTTTCATGAATCAAAGCCTCGTTCCCGGCGAATAAGGCACGCATGTTGGAGCCGGGAGCAAGTTGCGGAAGCTTTTCGTGAAACTCCGAGTCCCAGGCGACAATCACCGTGACCGGCGCGGCCTTCGTCTTATCCACATTCAGAGGAGCGAGCGTGGGCAAAAGGCGCGCCTTGGCGGACTCGCTTTCGACAAATATGAACCGTGCAGGCGAAGAATTCGCGCTGGTCGGCCCCAGGCGGGCAAGGTCATAAACTTCGCGCAAGGTCTCCACGGCGATGCGCCCGGGAAGCCAGGCTCGCTGGGTGCGGGCCTCGCGGAATACCTGGTCGAGACATTGATCGGCAATCTTGGCGCGGCGTGTCCCAGCTGATTGTTCCGTCATTGCTTCCACCTCTTTCTTCAAATCTCTGTCAATGGGGATTTGATGCACCGGCTCACGCGGCGGTTTCAGCAAAAAACCGATTGCCCATTCGATGACTTCGCGGAGGGAATTACCCCGGCTCGTCCGCGCCGCAATGGCGGGATGCTTTTAGCTCGATTCATCATTGCTTCCCGGCCCCATCCCGCGTAGATTGTTTCCGGATTCCGGGTTCGTCCCCGTAACTTCCACCGCCGCAGACGGCCTGAAGCGCCGTTCGCTACGCTCCCCGCACGACGTTGAGAGGAGACCTTCCCATGAGCATACTTAATCGACGACGATTTCTTGGCGCACTTGCGGCGGGCGGTGCGGCGGCCAGGGCACTTGCAAGCCGCGTCTGGGAACAAGTGAGCGGCGGCGGTGCGGCGAGTGATGCGAAAGCGGCGTTCCGGATTCAATCACCCAACATTACCGTCGAGCTCTCGCATGAGGGCAACGTTGTAGGCGTGGTAATGGGGAAGAAAGGAATTCGCTGGCCGGTTCGCGGTGGCACCTCGCTTGTGGGTTGCAGCGTGGGGGGCGCCGTCCTGGTGGACGAGCGCAAGGATGGCGGCGTGCGCTTCACCAAAACCCTGGCGGGAGATTTTGGTGGCGCGCGAAGAGAGGTCACGCTCTACGAGAGTTTCTTCCCCACCAATAACTCTGTGCGATGGGAGTTGCGCCTGGATGGCCATGGGTCGCCATGGAGCACACCCATTGAGACCCACCTGGAATTTGCCGGCGCGGCGGAGAAGAAGTTCTGGACCTCCTGGGGCGATCCCGAACCTGACAAGCCGCAGTTGAGGACGGAAGGCTGGCCCGGTGTGCTGTTCGGAGCGTTCCGGCTTCTCGACTCAAAGGAAGGTCCGCACTGGAATGACCCGCTGGTGGTCAAACCCTTTCGCGACCGCTCGTTCTGGTACGGAGCGGTCACTTATGACTACTCCCAGACCACGAACTTCTACACCCCCTTCTTTGGCGATGTCATTTGCATTCCCCTGGCGACCGTGATGGATGAAGCGAATGATGTGGGCGTGACTCTCGCCCTGTCGCCCGACGACGTTCTGCTCGACCTGACCCTGCAAACCACCGCGGCGGGCGGCGTAAAATTTTCGCGCTTGTTTCGCCGCATCTCTGATCAGGGTCCGGCGGACTTTTCCATGGACCTAACCGCGCATGAGCCTGATTGGCGCGGCGGCTTGCGCTGGATGACGGATCGCTACCCTGAGTACTTTCAACCTCCCCTCGCGAGTGCCGGAGAACTGGGCGGGACAGGCGCCTACTCCAGCTACGAAGGCGAGCTGGACACGAAGAAAATGAAGCGTATGGCTTTCACCGTCAATTGGAAAGCCAGCTTCGATTATCCCTACCAGGGATTGTGGATGCCTCCCGTGCCCGATGGCGAAAAGTGGACGCGACTGAAGCCGTGGTCGGATGAGCCCAGGTTCTACATCGGACATTCCACCTCCGTGCCGCAGATGGCGGAATACAGCCGCAAGATGCGCCAGGCGGGATTCTACGTGCTGAATTATTATGACTTCGCCGAGTTCGGCACGCATATGATCTATCCCGCGCCCCCCTTCCGACGATCACCTTCCGACCCGGATTTCTGGAAGGACCCGAACGATTTCCTCTACGCCAACTTTGCCGACGCCATTTTGTTTCACTCGGAAAAGGTGTCGCCCAGAATCCAGTTGCAGGCCAGTGATGACGGCACTCCCGGCCCCGTGCAGGTGGGGTGGCCGTGGTCCGACTTCATTCTCGATTGGGGTGAGCCGTCGTGGCAAAACTTCCTGCTGGACCAGGCGAAAAAGCTGATTGCGAAGATTCCCGATTCGTCAGGCATGTGCATCGACCGGCTGGATTTTGTGCGGCTGTATAACTTCCGCCGCGACGACGGCGTCACGTGGTTCGACGGCCGCCCGGCGCGATCACTGGTAGTGGCCTGGAAGGATTTTTCGGAAAAGCTGGGAGCGGTTCAGCACAGTGCCGGACAGGCTCTGTTCGTGAACAACCACATCAAACGCGTCGATATTTTGAAGCACGTGGATGGACTATTCGATGAGCACGGCGACTACGGCCCCTCCAAGAACTTGACCGCGATGGTGGGCATGTTCAAACCCACCATTGAGTGGGTGCAGGAAGCCTCCAAATTCAAGCCCGACCCCGACACCTTTATGCAGCGGTTTCTGTACCTCGGAATGTTTCCCGTGGCGCCGTTTCCGCAAAACGATCATTGCATTCTGCCCAGTCCGGAGGCTGATAAAATCTATATGGATTACGGCCCCATGTTTACCGCTATGCGCGGCCGCAAATGGGTGCTGCTTCCGGGAGCAATTCAAATTGATCAGGGCAGCGCCCGGGCGAACCTCTTCAAGGTTCCAAATGGCTACGTCGCACCCATCACCTTCGGAGGCGCGGACACCAGCGCCAACGTGACGCTACGCGGCCTGCCGGAGCTTACTGAAGGGAAGAAGCTGCACTGCGAGGTCATCCATCCGGGAGAACAAGACTGGCAGGAGTGCGCGTTTCGCGAGAAGGTGTCAGCTATCACGCTGAAGGTTCCGCTGAGCCGCGGCTGCGCCCTGGTGCGGCTGATGGCCTAACCCTAGAGGTCCTGGCGAGTGGTTGACAACGAGCCAGGCACATCCTAGACTTCAAGCATGGAAATAAATCTTACGCCCGATGTGCAGACCAAACTCACACGGCTGGCAGCGGAGCGTGGACGTGACGCTGAAGCGCTGGCGCGCGAAGCCATTGAACGCTTCGTCGATTATGATGTGTGGTTTGTCAACGAGCTGGAAAAGGGCTTGGCGCAAATCGCCCAGGGCCAAACTCTGACCCACGAAGCAGTAGGGTGGCGTCTCGAAAAATCGCTGGCCGAAAAAACAACCCCGCGCGTAGAACAAGGTTTTATCTAACCCGCATTCTTCATGCAGCGCAGAAATGGCCGTAACGCGTCGCTTCTCCCAGGCGCTTCAAACCAGGACCAGATCGGGATGATAGATGGCGCCGGAAACGTGTTTGGCCACGGCGATGAGGCGGCGTTCGGAACCAAGAATTTTCAGCAGAGTTATACCCGGCGCGCTTCCCGGAGCCTCGCCGCGGCGGGGACGAAGGGCCTGCGCAAGTTCAAACGCATGGCCGTGCCGAACGGAAGTTTCCTCGCGGCCGCGCACCACCAGCTCCGGGCAATCGGGAAGAAGCGCTTCCAGCCGGACAACGCACGACTCCACCTTGCCCTGCTCCGCGGCTTCCTGGAGGCGTTCCAACGTGACGGACTGATTCAGAGTGAACTCCGCCACCGCCGTTCGCCGCAAACCCGCCAAATGCGCTCCGCAGCCTAACTTCTGCCCCAGGTCGTGCGCCAGGGAGCGGACGTACGTTCCGCCCGAGCACTCCACCGCAAACCGCACCTGGGCGCCCTGCGAACTCAGCAACTCCAGAGCGTAGATTTCCACTTCCACCGGCCCAAGATCAACCGGCTTATGTGCCCGAGCCAATTTGTAGGCACGTACCCCTCCCACGAGCTTGGCGGAATAAGGGGGTGGAGTCTGCAGCAGCCGCCCGGTAAACTGGCGTAGGTGATCCTCCAACACCGGGACTTCGGGAGCCGCAACCACCGCTTCCGACGTTGCTTCGCCCGTAGCGTCGTAGGTGTCAGTCGAGAATCCAAAGTGGATGGTGCCTTCGTACGATTTGCGGGACTTCAGGTAGAACTGGGCAAATCGCGTGGCCTTGCCCACGGAAACCGGCAGCACGCCGGTGGCGAAGGGGTCGAGCGTGCCGAAGTGGCCCACCTGGTGCTGCCGCAGAATCTTGCGCACCCGCGCCACCACGTCGTGCGAGGTGATGCCCGCCGGCTTGTCAATCACCAGCACTCCGGAAAATTCGGGTTGTACGGCTTCGGTCATCACGATCTTAAGTGGCAGGCGCGAACTTACACCAAGGGCGAAGGACAAAGGGTAAAGGGTAAAGGATAAAGGGTAAAATGCTACGCCGCACAATTCGGTTCCCAGCAGGGTTCTCTGCTCTTCCCTTTTACCCTTTAACCTTCATGCTTTACCCTTTCACCTTTCACCTTTCACCTTTAACCTTTCGGGTCTTCATTCTTGTGAATTTGTTGCAGCAGCTTTTCAATCTTCTCCACGGCTTCAGAACCGTGATCCAGGATAAAGTCCAACTCCGGCGCCCGGCGCAGGTCAAGCTGGTGGCCGATTTCGTGGCGCAGGAATCCCGCCGCTGAGGTCAGCCCTTCAATGGTGCTCTGCTGCTCTTCCGGGCTGCCCAGTACCGAGACAAACACGCGGGCGTGGTGAAGGTCCGCTGTCATCTCCACGCGCGTCACCGTGGCGAACCCAATGCGCGGATCCTTCACGTGGCGCACCAGCAGTTCCGCCAGGATCACGCGAATTTCATGTCCCATACGATCAGTGCGGCGGCCGGGTACGCTCATAAAGGTTAAAGGGTAAAGGGTAAAAGATAATGGGCGAGGCAAAGGGGTAAAGGAAGCACCGTTTCTTTAACCTAAGTCCTATAAACTTTAACCTTTAGCCTTTAAACTTTACCCTTTCTTAAAAGTATTCCAGGTAGTGATCAGCAACATCATCCCCCAGAATATTCTCCGCGTCGGCCAGCACCTGGCGAAAAACCGAATCCAGCAGCGTCTTGCTGTCGGAAATCGAAACCACGCCCACGGTGGCGCGCTGCCAGACGTCCTGATGGTCGATCTCCGCCACGGCCACGTTGAAGCGCGCGCGCAGGCGGTCCTTGATCTTCCGCAGCACCGCACGCTTTTCTTTTAGGGAATGCGCGTAGGGAATCTGAATTTCCAGGGTTAGTACGCCAATGGGCATCGCGGACCCCACTTTGGGGGTGGTAGGCGCCAAGAGTCAGAAACTCGAAACTGGAAATTGGAAACTGGCACCTTTCCACGAATTTCGAATTTCCAGTTTCCAGTTTCGTGTCTTACGTCCCTTCAGGCCATGGCAGGCTCGGCGACCCTTTCTCTCACGAAGGCCTCAATGACATCGCCCACCTTGACGTCATTGTAATTCTCCAGCGAAATTCCGCACTCCATTCCCGATTTCACTTCCGAAACGTCGTCCTTGAAGCGGCGCAGGGAACGGATTTTCCCGACGTGGACCACCACGTGATCGCGCACCAGGCGAATCTGCGAGTCGCGCGAGATCTTGCCATCCTGAATCATACATCCGGCCACGGTTCCGACTTTGGTAATACGGAAAGTGTCGCGAACTTCGGCGCGTCCCAGCGACGTTTCCTTGTAGGTGATGGCCAGCAATCCCACCATGGCTTTTTTGATTTCATCGGTAACGTTGTAAATGATGGTGTGCAGCCGGATGTCAACCGTTTCCAGTTGCGCGAGCTCCGTCGCCTTGCGTTCCGGCCGCACGTTGAAGCCGATGATGACCGCATTCGAGGCCGATGCCAGCAGCACATCCGATTCCGTAATCGCCCCCGCTCCGGCGTGGATGACCTTGATCTTCACGCGGTCGGTGCTGAGCTTTACCAGCGTTTCCGCCAGAACTTCCACCGAACCCTGCACGTCGGCTTTGATGATCAGCGGCAATTCCTTGACGTCGCCCGCCGCCAGTTGCGCGTGCAACTGTTCCAGGGTAAGGCGCGCAGTCTTGGCGAGCGCCGCATCGCGGAGTTTCCCCTGGCGATGCAGGGCGATCTGCCGCGCCTTCAGCGTATCCTCAATCACCTGCACGCGGTCGCCGGCCTGGGGAACATCCTCCAGGCCCAGGACTTCCGCCGGAGTCGAGGGCGGAGCCTCCAGCACCGGGCGTCCATGATCGTCAAACATGGCGCGCACCTTGCCGTAAATCGCGCCCACGATGAAGGAGTCGCCAATGCGCAGGGTTCCATTCTGAACCAGCACGGTCGCCACCGGCCCGCGTCCGCGATCCAGCTTGGCTTCCAGAACGGTCCCGGTCGCCAGGCGCTTGGGATTGGCCTTGAACGCCGCCATTTCGGTAACGAGCAAAATCATTTCCAGCAGCAGGTCCAGATTCTTACGCTGCTTGGCCGAAACTTCCACGGTGACGGTCTGGCCACCCCATTCTTCCGGCATCAAGTCGAGATCGGCAAGCTGCCGCTTGACGCGTTCCGGCTGGGCGTCCGGTTTATCAATCTTGTTGATGGCCACCACAATCGGCACCTTGGCAGCGCGCGCGTGGTTGATGGCTTCCAGCGTTTGCGGCATGATGCCATCGTCAGCGGCAACCACCAGCACCACGATGTCCGTCACCCGGGCGCCGCGAGCGCGCATCAAGGTGAAGGCTTCGTGACCAGGCGTATCGATGAAGGTCACCTTCTTTCCCTGCCCCTCCACCTGATAGGCGCCGATGCTCTGCGTAATGCCACCAGCCTCGTGCGCCGCCACGTTGGTTTCGCGCAAGGCGTCGAGCAGCGAAGTCTTGCCGTGATCGACGTGGCCCATCACGGTGACCACCGGCGCTCGAGGCACCAGGTCTTCCGGGCGATCCGCCTCCACCACTTCCTGCAACACTTCCTCCTCGTAACTCACAATGGTGGCTTCCGCGCCAAACGTGCGGGCGATGTCCACGGCGGTGGGACCGTCGAGCGTCTGGTTGATGGTGGCGAAAATGCCCTTGTCCAGCAGGCGCTTGATCACGTCCTTGGCGCGCGTTTCCAGCTTCTCGGAAAGCTCCTTGATGGCGATGCCTTCGCTGATGGTAATCTTGCGCGTGATCGGAACTTCTTCCGGAACCACGGGCCGCGGAGGCGCCATGGTTGAAGGTCCACGCCGCATCATCGGGGCCTGCGGCCGGCCATATTGCGGACGACCTTGCGGCGGTGCTCCCGGAGCCACTGGCGCGCCCGCCGCGGGTCGGGACGACGTGGGATGCATCGGTCGAGGCTCACCCGGTCGGCGCACAGGAATCGGTCGCGCTTGCGCAGGCTTCGCCACGGCTGCGTGCGGATAGATGGGCTGGTTGGAAATCGGAGCGCCGCTGCGGCCCGGGCGTTGCGGCTGACGCATTCCGGGTCGCTGTTGCGAACCCGGGATGGGCGGCGGCATTCCTGGCTGACGGCTGGGAGTTGGAACCTCAACAGCGCCACCGGCGCGCGCCATCGGGGGCGCAGGCGCTCCCGGCCGGCTCACGATCGGCCGCCCAATGGGCTGCGCGGAAGTGGATGCCTGCGTCCTGCCTCCAACTAAGGAAGCCGACGCGCCAGCATTGAGCACGGCAGGCGACACGGGAGCAGGCCGGTCCATCAGCGGGGCTGACTTCGGCGCAATGGGGTGAGTCGCAGGCCCAGCAGCCGCCGGCGGGGCAACGGGCTTCACAGGAGGCGGCGCCACGACGGCTCGCCGCGCTGTAGCCTTGATATCCGCGATCGAGCGCGTCAGTGGGTGCGATTCCGCCATGATTTCATGAATCTTCTTGAGGTCCAGGCCTGCCGGCAAATGCGGGGTCTCCGCCACCGGTGCAGGTTGCACGGGCGCCTCGGGAGTCTCCTCCGCAGCCTCGGTCGCAGCTTCGCCACCGTCACGGAAATGCGCCCTGACCTTGTCCGCTTCGTCGTCCTCAAGCGCACTGGAGTGAGATTTCTTGTTGGGAATGCCCAGTTCTGCCAGGTAGTCTATGACCACATGGCTCTTCACTTCCAGTTCACGTGCCAGTTCGTTGATTCTAATCTTCCCCATGCGTAATTCTCTTCTCCCTTACCGCTGCCCCAAAATGGGGTGCGGGTTTCTGCCGGCCGGTTCGATAAAAGCTTTGGCAGCCTTCTTTATTTTTCTTCACCTCCGGTTCCAGCCGGCGTGGCTTCCTCCGGCTCCTTGGTTTCGCCTTCCTCGGTTGATCCATCTTTGGCCGCTTCTTCTGTCGCCGCACTCTCCTCGGCTGGCTCGGCTTCGGCGGGTTCCACTTCGGCAGCTTCCGCGGTCTCGGCCGCTTCCTCCGTGGCAGCAGCTTCCGGCGCTTCCGCTGATTGCGCAGTTTCGCCTTCCGCCACTTCAGTGGCTTCCGCAGTGGCTTCCGCGCCTTCCGCGGCGGCTGCGCCTGAAGTATCGCGCTCAAAGTAATCCGTCACCACGCGACGAATGCGCTCCACCGTCTTCTCTCCCACTCCCTGAATCTGCATCAGGTCTTCAGGAGTCATTTGCGCCAACTGCTCAACGGTTTCGATTCCGTGTTCGCGCAGCTTGCCCAGCGTCTTGTCGCCCAGGCCGCCCAACTCGGAAATGGGAGCGCCGCGCATGGCCATGGCTGCCATCTGCGATTCAATCTCCTGCCGCTTCTCTTCCTCGCTCTTGATATCGATGTGCCACACCAGCAGCTTGGCCGCCAGGCGCACGTTCTGGCCCTTCTTGCCGATGGCCAGCGACAACTGGGAATCATCCACAATCACTTCCAGGTGCTTCTGCGCCATGTCGAGAACGGACACGTGATTGATTTTCGCCGGGCTCAGCGAATTGGCGGCAAACACCAGGGGATCATCGTTGTACTCAATGATGTCAATTTTCTCGCCGCGCAGCTCGCGGATGATCGATTGCACGCGCATGCCCTTCATGCCCACGCACGCTCCCACGCAGTCAACGTCGGGATCCTTGGAATATACCGCCACCTTGGTGCGCTCACCCGCCTCGCGGGCGATGGCCTTGATCACCACCGTGCTGTCGTAAATCTCCGGCACTTCCATTTCGAACAGCTTCTGCACCAGCAACGCGTCAGCGCGCGATACAACCACTTGCGGCCCGCGCGCGGCTCGATCCACTTCCTTGATTACGGCGCGGATGCGGTCGCCAATCTGATAGGTCTCGAGGCGTGATTGCTCCTTGCGCGGCATGCGTGCTTCCGTGCGGCCCAAATCCACAATCACGTCCGGGCCTTCCAGGCGCTTCACGGTGCAGTTCACCAGTTCGCCCGCGCGCTGGTTGTATTCCGCGTAAACGGTGTCGCGTTCGGCTTCACGTACTTTCTGGAAGATCACCTGCTTGGCCGCCTGCGCCGCGATGCGCCCCAGCACGTCGGTAGGCTTGGGGATTCTCACCTCGCCCTCAATGGCCGCCTCGGCGTCGTATTTGTGCGCGTCCCGCAGACTGATCTCGTGGTCGGGGTCCTGAACTTCCTCCACAACCTTCTTCACGGCATGAACTTCCACGACGCCGGTGTCCTTATTGAAATGCGATTGCAAGTCTTCCGCGGTCTTGTAATACTTCCGCGCCGCCACCAGAATGGCGTCTTCCACGGCAGAGATGATGATCTGCGCGTCGATGCCCTTCTCGCGGCTTAACTGATCGATAGTTTGAAACAAAAGACTAGTGGTCACTCAATCTCCCTTAATGGGCTGGCAGCTCACACTTGGCAGCTCACAGCCAACAGCTCACAGCTAACAGTTATCGGCCCACTATCACCTTCTCAGCTATTCACTCCTACCTGTTATCCGTCAGGTGCTCTTCCCTAGCGCTCCACAATCAAAAGGCTCTTCCGAAGAGGGCCGTCAGCTGTTAGCTGTGAGCTGTCGGCTGTTAGCTCTTCAACAATTCCACCACCAACTGCGCCTTCCGGATATTGTCGAGCTCGAACTCCTGCAAGCCGTGCTCACCCAGGTCCATGCGCACCCGGCCATTTTCAAAACCCGCCAGGCGGCCTTCCAGAACCTTGGATGGTTCGCCCGCCGCTTCTTTCAGCACCACGCGCGCGCGTCGTCCCACAAAGTACGTGTAGTCACTCGGCCGGGTGAGCTTGCGGTCAAGTCCGGGTGACGAAACTTCCAGCACATACCGTCCGGGAAAGAGGTCTTCCACATCCAGCATGGCGCTCAACTGCTCGCTGACCAGGGCGCAATCGGCGTGTGAAACCCCGCCGGGCTTGTCGATAAAAACACGCAGCAGCTGGTTCGAGTTGCCTCCCTTGAGTTCGACATCAACCAGATGCAGACCCTCGGAAGTGGCCACCCGCTCCGCCATTGCCCGGATTATTTCCAGATCGACCATCAAGCGCGGCGTACGCACGCTCTAATCCGGTGGCGAGTCCGCGCTTGGGCGAACCCGACCCGCAGCCTAACAAAAAAGTGGGCTTTCGCCCACTATGTGCGTTCGCCAAATAAAAGTATAGCCCCTCTCTACCGATTATTGCAAGGCAGTTTGGGCGCGGAAGGTAACTCCTTGTGCAGTAGGAGGCCACAAGCATCTTAGTACCGCCCCTCCGCCCTGCCGCCTTACCGCCTTTCATGATATATTGGAGCTTCGACTGGGCTCTCTTTCGCTTGATTTTCGGGTTTGCAAGGGCACGTGGGGAGCCCGCCCAGCGCTTTCATCTGGACGCTGATTCCGCTCCCGGGTGTTCCCATGCCGGGAAGCGCCCAGCTATCGAACCAGCCAACCACCAAAAGGAGTTCGCGACTTGACTGAACATAAGCACATTGAACATAAACGCCCGGAAGCAGGAGCAGCGCCGGCAGCGCCCGGCCCCGAAGACCGCCGCCAATACGTGAACTTCGGCTTCTACAAAGTCGATCCCGCCTGGCGCCGCCTTCCCGAAGAAGACCGCAAGCGCGGCAAGAGCCAGTTCGCCGAAGTGGTCAAGACCTTTGAGAAGGACGTGATGACCATCGCCTACTCCATGGTCGGCGTGCGCGGCGATTGCGATTTCATGCTCTGGCGCATTGGCTACGACCTGCTGAAGTTCCAGGAGATGATGGCCCGGCTTCTCGAGACTGATTTGGGCAAGTACATCACCACGCCCTACTCGTTCTTGTCGATGACCAAGCGCTCCGTCTACGTGGACAAGCACACCCACGCCGGGCAGGAAGGCACGCGCCTGAAGTTGATCCCCGGCCAGTTCCGCTACCTGTTCGTCTACCCGTTCGTCAAGAGCAAGGCGTGGTACCGGCTCACCAAGCACGCGCGCCAGGGCATGATGGATGAGCACATCGAGGTCGGCCATCGCTACCCCACCGTGCGTCTGAACACCACCTACTCATTCGGCCTCGACGACCAGGAATTCGTGGTGGCGTTTGAGAGCGACAAGCCGGAACACTTCGTGGACCTGGTCATGGAACTGCGCCACAGCGAAGCCACCAGCTACACCGTGCGCGATACGCCCACGCTGACGTGCATCCATTGGGAGCTGAATGAGGTGCTGGATTTGCTGGGAGGGTGAGAAAGGGTGTCAGGTGTCAGGTGTCAGGTGTCAGGTGTCAGGGGCGGAGAACTTCAAAGGGTAAAGTTTAAAGGGTAAAGTTTAAAGGTTAAAGGATGAAGTCCAAATGCCAAATTCCGGGTTTTACGACACCTGGCACCTAATACCTGATCTAAAATTATGCCCACAAAACGAAAGCCTGTTAAGCGCGTAGTTAGAACCAATCCAAAATCCAAAATCCAAACTCCGAAATCGTATACTGCGCCCGCGCGGCTGGAGAAGATCTTTACCGCGCTGGATGCGAAGTTTCCCAACGCCGAATGTGCTTTGCATCACGACAACCCTTTCCAGCTTCTCGTGGCCACGATTCTCTCCGCGCAGTGTACGGACGAGCGCGTAAACAAAGTCACGCCCGAATTGTTCGCCCGCTTCCCCGCCCCGCGGGATTACGTTGGCGTGCCACAGCATGAAGTGGAGAAACTGATTCACTCCGCCGGCTTCTTTCGCAACAAAGCGAAAAACATCATCGGCGCCGCGACGAAAATCGTGCAGGACTTCGGCGGGCAGGTCCCCAAGACGATGGAAGAACTTCTCACGCTGCCGGGAGTAGCGCGCAAGACCGCCAACGTGGTTCTGGGCACCGCTTACGGCATCGCCACCGGACTGGTGGTGGATACGCACGTCTTCCGCATCACGCATCGCCTGAAACTGACCGACGCCAAAAACCCGGAGAAGGTGGAAGAGGACCTGATGAAGCTGGTGCCGCAAACCCGCTGGGTGCTGTTCAGCCACCAACTGATCTGGTTTGGCCGCAAAATCTGCATCGCGCGCAAACCCCTCTGCGCCGATTGCCCGCTGGAAACCATCTGCGACTCGCCGGACAAGACAATTTAATTGACGATTGCTGATTGACGATGCACGATTGCCGGTTTGTGGTGTGTGACGGGCGTGTCGAACGGATTCAGAGTCGTCGTAGGGGCACCCCTCGTGGGTGCCCTTGTCGGTTGGCACCTGGGGGTACCCGTGCGGCAAGGGCACCCACGAGGGGTGCCCCTACGACGACTCCGCACTTATTCCCACCCTCGCATTTGGACTCAAGGTAAAATTGTACGGAAGCAAAAATTGCGACAGCGTTTTAACCCATCATTCGCGGAGGAACCATCATCCATGGACACCCAGGACCAGGCCCGGCGCGAGCAACTGATTGAGCAAGGTTACTGCATCGTCCCCGGTGTGTTGAGTCAGGAATTCCTTCAGGAGCTGCGCCAGGTCACCGACGGCCTGATCGCCCAGATGACGGACGAGGACGCGCGCCGCCAGCGCTCCACCGGCAGCATGATTCCCGTGGTGAGGGACCCTCACCTGGCAGAACTCATCGCCCATCCAAAAGCGCTCGCAGCCCTGACGGCGATGGGATTTCACGACATCAAGTTTCAATCCGGCTACATCATCAGCAAGCCGCCCCAAAGCCCGCGCCTGTTCTGGCATTTCGACTGGGGCTTCTGGAACCATCCCATGAGTTACGACAAGTTCCCCGCGCAACTGTTCCTGATGTATTACCTGACGGACACCACGCGTGAGAACGGCTGCCTGCGAGTCATTCCGCGCTCGCACCTGGAGGAGAATCCGCTGCACACGGAACTGGCCAACGCCCACAGCGCGCAGTTGACCGAGGCGAAGGATTTGAATCGAGTGGAATTCAAGCTGCGGCC